>OCTW011548820.1_pt1 | contig 24194 bp, 17 predicted proteins | sample 1539671 | NCBI WGS metagenome assembly OCTW01 (sample SAMN02144230, study PRJEB22623) | gut metagenome | biome: sheep rumen | host: Ovis aries | place: New Zealand | reverse complement strand
ATCCCGGCCGGCACGACCAACGACTTTGCCTCCAGCCTGCGGATCCCCACGGACATGATCCAGGCGGCCCGCGTCGTCGCCCACGGCCGCACCTTCCGCTGCGATTTGGGCCAGTTCAACGACAAAGACTACTTCACCTACGTCGCCGCCTTCGGCCTCTTCACCGGGACCTCCTACCAGACCCCTCAGGAGCTCAAAAACCAGCTGGGCCACTTCGCTTACATCCTGCAGGGCATCTCGGAACTGGGCCAGATGCACGCCTACCAGATGCATGTGAGGGCCCTTGTGCCCCGGGACGAGGATGTGCCGGCGGAATACATTGTAAAAGAGCAGCCGGCGGAAGGCCTGCCGAGTGATCATTTGTCGGCTGAAAATCCGGCAGTCGATGGCCTGCCGGCAGTAGATCCGGACGGCAATTGGATCGAATTCGACGGTGAGTTCGCCCTGGGTCTCATCACCAATTCCCGCTCCATCGGCGGCTTTCAGAATATCACGGGCCAGGAGGTCGACCTCCAGGACGGCCTCTTCGAGGTCACCCTCGTCCGCATGCCCAAAAACCCCCTCGAGGTCAGCGAGATCCTCATGTCCATCAGCAATCCCGACATGAAGAGCAGTATGGTCGAGAGCTTCAAGACCTCCCGCATCCGTCTGACCTGCGACGAACGGATCGCCTGGACCCGTGACGGCGAGTACGGCGGCTCCCACAAGCAGGTCGACCTCCGCATCCGCCCCGGCCAGCTCCGCATCCTCGTGCCCGAGCAGTACGCCGAACAGCCGGAGAGCGGGATGTGATGAAAATCATGCGGTTTGGATTCCTGAGCCCGGCCAGAAGACGGCGAAGTGAGAGGAAACAGCCGGGGAGACATGACGGTAGAATGAGGCCGGAAGGCACAGCGTCACACGTCCTTTTTTCTTCCCTGCCAGAGCTATTCTATGCTATAATAATTTGATTGCGGAATAATAATCTCTGCCCCGAATAGGTAGCACCGGCAGTATATAGACTACACAGAAGCCGCAAACTGGAACAAACGGCAGCCGGCAGAGGATTCCGGAACCGGAAACCCTGCACAGTTATTCTACAAACAGACAAAGACAGGAGAGTATTATGACCATTATCGTGACCGGCGGCGCCGGATTTATCGGAAGCAATTTTGTGTATTATGAGCTCGACAGACATCCGGAGGACAGGATCGTCTGCATCGACAAGCTGACCTACGCGGGCAATCTGTCCACGCTGGCGCCCATCATGGATAAGCCCAATTTCCGCTTCGTCCGGATGGACATCTGCGACCGCGCTGCCGTCGATAAACTCTTTGAAGAGGAAAAGCCTGATATTGTCGTCAATTTTGCCGCGGAGTCCCACGTGGACCGGTCCATTGAGAACCCTGAGATCTTCCTCCAGACCAATATCATCGGGACCTCTGTCATGATGGATGCCAGCCGCAAATACGGTGTGAAGCGCTACCACCAGGTCTCCACTGACGAGGTCTACGGCGACCTGCCCCTGGACCGCCCCGACCTCTTCTTCACCGAGGAGACACCCATCCACACCAGCAGCCCCTACAGCAGTTCCAAGGCCTCTGCGGACCTGCTGGTCCTGGCCTATCACAGGACCTACGGCCTGCCCGTGTCGATCAGCCGCTGCTCCAACAACTATGGCCCCTATCACTTCCCGGAGAAGCTGATCCCCCTCATGATCATCAACGCCCTGCATGACAAGCCCCTCCCCGTCTACGGCGAGGGCCTCAACGTCCGCGACTGGCTCTATGTCGAGGACCACTGCAAGGCCATCGACCTGGTCATGCGCAAAGGCCGTGAGGGCGAGATTTACAACATCGGCGGCCACAATGAGATGAAGAACATCGACATCGTCAAGCTGATCTGCGCTGAGCTGGGCAAGCCCGAGAGCCTGATCACGCACGTCACCGACCGCAAGGGCCACGATATGCGCTACGCCATCGATCCCACCAAGATCCACAATGAGCTGGGCTGGCTCCCCGAGACCATGTTCAAGGACGGCATCAAGAAGACCATCCGCTGGTACCTCGACAATCAGGCCTGGTGGCAGCCCATTATTGACGGGGAATACCAGAACTACTACGAGCAGATGTACGGCAATCGATGAGAAATAAGACGACAGACAGGAGAGGATAAATGGGACAGATCAGAGTGACAAAAACCGAGATAGAGGGACTTTATATTATTGAGCCCGCTGTGCACGGAGATAACCGTGGATATTTCATGGAGACCTATAACCAGCGCGATATGGAGGAGGCCGGCTTGAACATGGTTTTCGTCCAGGACAACCAGAGTATGTCCGTCAAGGGCGTCCTCCGCGGACTCCATTTCCAGAAACAGTATCCCCAGGGTAAACTCGTCCGCGTGATCCGCGGCGAGGTTTTTGATGTTGCAGTTGATCTGCGCGAGGGCAGCCCCACTTTTGGCAAGTGGCACGGAATCCTCCTTTCGGCGGAGAACAAAAAGCAGTTCTACATCTCCGAGGGTTTTGCCCACGGATTCCTGGTTCTGAGTGACGAGGCCGAATTTGTCTACAAGGTCACCGACTTCTATCACCCCGGTGACGAGGGCGGCATGGCCTGGAATGACCCTGCAATCGGTATCGAGTGGCCGCAGGTCGTGGGGACCTACAAGGGAACTGCGGACAGCGAGGGCTATACCCTGGCCGACGGCAGCCCCCTCATTCTAAGCGATAAGGACAAGCGCTGGGAGGGCATCGAGAAGACCTTCCATTTCGGATCCTGAGCAATGATCTCACGTATTCGTTTCTTACGGATGATTCGGACATGAGGCGCAGGGAACAGGAAACAGGTCAAAGCGTGTGTTCGCATCCGAGAAACCCTTACAGGATTTCTCCTTGCGTTGCCGCTCTGACGGGCGGCATAGTAGGAAACGTGAAAAATTATTATACTCGATAGCTTTTTCACCCCGGATGCTTTGACGACTTATGCGCGCAAAAACAGACAGGCATTTTCAGAAGAGACATTGTACAATCAGCGGCAGGCGGCCGGATTCCGGACCGGCCTCCGCTGAAATTGTTTTCAGGGAAACTGATTAAGGTTCTTTTAAGCATGTAAGTTTATCATAGTTGAAAACGACAGAAAGATTTAGGAACACAGCTGCCATATTATAATACAGCGGAGGAAATCGGAAATGGTCAATGTACTGGTTTCTACGTGGAACGGCGAACGACACATCCGCGAACAGCTCAACAGTATCCTCGATCAGACATATCCGGATATCCGGATCTATGTTCGCGATGACGGCTCTACCGACGGGACCCTGAAAATCCTGTGGGAGTACAGTGAGCGGGAGGAGATCCGCCTGATCAGGGGCCGGCATGTCGGAGCGGGACGGTCCTACATGCGTCTGCTCAGGATTGCGGCAGAGGGCGATTACTGGTGCTTTAGCGGCCAGGAGGACCTCTGGTACCCGGACAAGGTGCAGCAGGCGGTCGAATGGCTCTCGCAGCAGCCGACCGGCGTCCCGGCTCTCTACGGATGCTCTTATGAGGAGGCAGATGAGCAGACAGACGAGCCTATCGGAACAGTTCTGCCGCCCCGACGTACTGTGGACTTCCGCAGGGCTCTGACCAACCGTATCTACAATGACTTTGCCATGGCTGTCAATAGCCCCCTGCGGACCCTTATGCTTGAGGCGGACACCGACCGGATCACAGCGTCTGACCAGTGGGCCCAGATCCTGGCTGAGCGTTTTGGCGTCCACTATTTCGATGCCCGCGTCGCCCTGAAGCACCGCTGTCCAATCCCGGATATGAACAGCAGGAATCATAAAAAGAGTCTGTCCGACAGTCTCCGGGTCTTCGGTCATACCTTGCGGTCAGGGGACGAAGATATCCGATCCTGCGCCGGTGCCTACACAGAAAGCTTTGGCAGGAAGATGAAGGACCGCCCTGCCAAATATGCCCGCTGGTTTGCATCCAGGCATTACCGTCCGGACTACGCGGTCAAAAAAGCCCTCTATCCCGGGCGTTGGAAAACAGAGGCCGGCCAGGAACTGCCCACAAGGCTCCTCATGCTGTTGGGGAGGATCTGAAATCTTCTGTAAGTAATCATACTGACGGGGCGTTTCGGACAGAAAATGAATACTGACGGGAACACCAGAGAGATAGCAGGAAATCAAAATGCGATTAGAGAAGATAGATGTAAGAGAAGGGATAGGAACTTCGGAACCGGCGATCCCGGTTGTGATTCCTTCCTACGAGCCGGATGAGCGGCTGATCACCCTCCTGGAGGATTTCAGAACACAGGGGATCCGGAATGTGATCATTGTCAATGACGGGAGCGGAGAGGCCTATACAGAGATCTTTGACCGGGCACAGGCAATCCTGCGGGATCTGGGCGGTACTTTTCTGGTACATGAGGTCAATCGCGGCAAGGGAAGAGCGCTCAAGACTGCCTTCGAGTGGGTGCTGGAGAATGCCCCGGAAGCGCCGGGCGTCGTTACGGCCGATTCGGACGGTCAGCACACCGTAGACTGCATCCGCGCAGTCATGCAGCGGCTCCGGGAACAACCCAAGGCCCTTGTCCTTGGCGTGCGGACCTTCGACGGGGAGAACGTCCCCTGGAAGAGTGCCTTTGGCAACAAGCTCACCATGAAGGTCCTGAGCTATGTCTCCGGTGTCCGGGTCAGCGACACCCAGACCGGTCTGCGCGGCATCCCCCGCGCTTTCATGCGCGACCTCCTCGATGTCCCGGGAGAGCGGTTCGAATTCGAGACCCAGATGCTGCTCGAGACGGCCGGACGCTATCCCATCGAGGAAGTCCCGATCAGAACCATCTACGACTCAAAGGAAAACCACCAGACCCATTTCAACCCTCTCAAGGACTCTGTCAGGATCTATCGGATCCTGGGCGCAAAGTTCATCAAATACCTTTTCGCGTCGCTTTCCTCATGTGTGATCGATCTGGTCCTCTTTGCCCTGTTCTGCCGACTGCTCAAAGGCGCGATGTCGACGGCTCCCGCACCCTTGAACAGGATTCCCTACGTGGCGGCAGCGACCATCCTGGCCCGCGTCCTCTCGGCGACCTATAACTTTACCATGAACTACAAGGTCGTCTTCAGGAGCAGGGAGAAGGTCGGTGGTTCCGCAGCCAAATATATTGCCCTGGCTCTTGTTCAGATGCTGCTCAGTGCAGTTCTCGTGACCGGAGGCACAGCTCTGCTGCCTATGCTTCCGGAGGTCTTGGTTAAGGCTGTGGTGGATACAGTTCTCTTCCTGGTCAGCTACTATGTGCAGAGAAAGTATGTGTTTTAGAAACGGTGCATCGTACATGCCATGTGATATGGAATCGGTATGACTATCTGCAGATCTGTACGAATGCTCAATTTGATTTGGAAGAGATTGACAATAAGATAATAAATGCAGGCCCCGATCAGCGGAAAAACGATCGGAGCCTGCATTTTTTATTTCGTAATTATGATCACTGCCGGGCGCCCTGCTGGCTGCGCCGTTTTTCTGACCTGGCCTTTTCCGGATGGGACATGCTTCTCATCAGGATGGAAACTGCGATCCAGAAGAAAAACATGATCGGATTGGTCAGATTAAAGAAGAGCTCGTTCTCGAACAGTGCGGTTGACAGACCTGCCACAACCACCATCAGGGAGCAGATGAACTCTGCGGACAGATGACGGCTCCTTCGGATATAGGAGATGACTGTGATAGCACAGCGCAGAAAGAACACGAGCACACAGGCAAGGCCGACAAAGCCGGCAGAGACGAAGACCTTCAGATAGCCGCTGTGGGGGTGGAAGACATAACCCTTTTCATATAAGGAGGGATTGGTGACTTTAATATATGTACAAATTTGTAAATCGGGATGGTGTTCCTGAATATACCACGAGGCATTTTCCGGGGAGAGCCCGACCAAACCAATTTCTTTGGAAATGCTCAAATAATCCTTCCATATTTGAATCCTGCCAGATGTTAAATCACTCGTGCCGTAGCTGCGATCCAGGAGACCGGGAGACTTGTCTGTCTGAGCTGGGCTTTTTTCGGGTGTGGGGATCCTGGCAGCACTTGCCTCTGGATGATGTATATACGCCAGATTGACGGCCAGGGGAATTCTGTCAGATGTTATCCTGCTATGCAGAGCATGAACGGGTACAGATGATCCCGGGGATGGGGAAGGTACAAATGTAGCGGGTGATTCAGTCGTGGGTGTGGCCTTGTCAAAGAATTCCGGGATAGGTTCAGCAATTCTTTTAGTTCCCATCTGTACACAGAACAAAACAAAAATGGCCGCGCAGGCAAGACCGAGACTGACAAGTATGCCATTACGGGCAGTTTGACGGACATTCTTTAGGAAAAGCAGGAAGGCACCGACGAAGACAGCCAGGTACATGGCCAGAATGGCGTTACGAGTAATACTGAGCACTAAATAAAAGAAAAGAGGGAGATTAAACAGAGCAATGATAATCCTCAGGATCCACCATCTGACCTTTACAATCCAGTACAGACCGACAATTATGAGCAGGAGACCGAAGGAGGCACCATATTCCGGATAGCCGAAAATGCCGGTCAGACGAGGCGGAACAAAACCAGTTCCCTGCAGCCAGGGGGAGTCAGTGTAATTAGGTCCTATGTTGCTGATTCGCAATGCGAACTGAACCAGTGACAGGCAGCAGGCTGTACACCACACCGTCAAAAAGACTGCATAGGCCAGAGCTGAATACAGGCGCAGAACCCGGCTTCCGTAATGGTAGACAGCGCTGTAGCCCAGGATGAAAATAATAGACATCCACAGGAGGCTGTTTATATTGGCGGTAAAACCGTAAGCCCTCTGTTGCCAGGATGAAAACGCGGCTGTGGCAATCATTCCATAGAGAAGCAGTCGACCAGGTCCCTTGTGCATGCGAAGAGAGCAGATACCTTCCAAAATACATAGAATAACTCCAATATTCCGTAGAAGCGGGCGCAGAATGCTGTTCATATTTATCGTATTCATGAGCCTTGGAAAGGCAGGAATAGTATAGAGGGAATAACACACAATGCAGGCTGTGAGATAGATCAGGGTGGCAGGCTCCAGAATCTTTATAAAGATGTATTCCAGGGAAGATTGCATGCGTTTTGGTTCGTTCATAGTCGGATGCCTTTCTGCTGACAGGACGAAGGTCCTGTGCTATAATCCTTTCGTAATAGTTGTTAATCAGACTCATTTTAGTGTATTGGCCATAGCCTGTCAAACTGGCGCACATTGACAAACTATGCAAAACATGCTTTAATTTCTACACTTGTGTTCACGGAAATATAGATAGAAATAAGACAAAAATGAGTGCCGAGGGAGATTTTGTCTCAACCGGTGTTTTTGTTTACAGATAGGGATTTAATGGGCATGGAATCTTCAGCAGAGAATAATCAGGTGGGAAGGCGCCGGATCCAGCACTGGCAGGTGATCAGTGCCCTCCTGGTGGTCTACGATGCAATCGTGGTCAATGCAGCCTATTTTGGAGCGCTGTGGCTGCGATTTGACTGCCAGTTTTCCAGGATACCAGAGATTTATTATGGAAGTTGGCTGCGGTTTGCACCAATCTACACAGTTTGCTGTCTTATCCTTTTTACACGGATGCGGCTGTACAACAGTGTGTGGCGTTTTGCGAGCTACACAGAATTGATCAGGGTTGTGATTGCATCTGTGATTTCGGCTGTTGTCCACACTGCAGGTATTACCCTGTGGCTGCGCCGTATGCCCATGACCTATTACGTATTCGGAGCCCTGCTTCAGTTCGTGCTGGTCATCAGTGTCCGGTTCTCCTACCGGTTGGTTCTCCTCCTGGCGGAAGGGCGTAAGAAACAGCCAAATGGTCTGCCGCCTAAGCGGGTCATGCTGATTGGAGCCGGCTCTGCCGGCCGCCTGATCCTGCGGGACATCAATGCGGCAAAGGAGGTTGTGGAGAGGGTCGTCTGTATCATCGACGATGAGCCCAATAAATGGCACCGCTTTATCGATGGAATCCCGGTCGTCGGGGGACGTGAGACAATACTTGAGAATGTCGAGAAGTTTCAGATTGAAAAGATTTATCTGGCAATTCCCAGTGCGACCGCTGCGGAACGACGAGATATCCTCAACATCTGTCAGGAGACGGACTGTGAACTGAAGAACCTGCCCGGCATGTACCAACTGATCCTGGACCAGGTCACAGTCTCCGCCATGAAGGATGTCTCTGTTGAGGACCTTCTTGGACGTGAGCCGATCCGGGCGGATATGCAGGAGGTCTTTTCCTTTATTAATGGGAAGACAGTCCTGGTCACGGGCGGCGGTGGATCCATCGGCAGTGAGCTCTGCCGGCAGATCGCTGCTCACAATCCCGGGCATCTGATCATTTTCGACATCTATGAGAACAATGCCTACTCCATCCAGTTGGAGCTGAGGGAGAAGTATCCGGATCTGAAGCTGGATGTCCTGATCGGATCTGTGCGGGACAGCAGGAGAATATTCGAACTCTTTGAAGCCTATCGGCCGCAGATTGTTTATCACGCAGCGGCACACAAGCATGTTCCGCTTATGGAGGACAGCCCCTGCGAGGCAATTAAGAACAATGCGATCGGGACCTATAAGACGGCATACGCTGCCATGGTTCATGGATGTGAGCGCTTCGTCCTGATCTCTACAGACAAGGCCGTGAATCCCACCAATATTATGGGAGCTTCCAAGCGGCTCTGTGAGATGATCATTCAGAGCTTTGACCAGAAAATCAAAGATGGCAAGGCCGGAGAGATCCCCCAGCTGTTCACCCATGAAGGTGTTGAAAACGCGGACAGGGATGGTACGGGTCATGTGTTTGAGAACATCCGGACAGAATTCGTCGCGGTCCGCTTTGGCAATGTCCTGGGTAGCAACGGGTCAGTCATTCCGATTTTCAAGAAACAGATTGAAAAGGGTGGTCCTGTCACGGTCACACATCCGGATATTATCCGCTACTTCATGACCATTCCTGAGGCGGTCAGCCTTGTCATGCTGGCGGGAACCTATGCCCATGGGGGGGAAATCTTTGTCCTGGATATGGGAAGTCCGGTTAAGATCGATACCCTGGCGAGAAACCTGATCCGCCTCTCCGGATTCAAACCGGATGTGGACATCAAAATTGAATACACAGGCCTTCGACCCGGTGAGAAGCTTTATGAAGAGAAACTTATGGCAGAAGAAGGGCTGAAAAAGACAGAGAATGAGTTGATTCATATCGGCTGTCCGATTCCCTTTGAAACGGAGACCTTCCTGGGGCAGCTCGCGGAACTCATGAATACAGCTTATGCGAATCGTGAGGACATCATACGCGAGATGGTAGAAGGAATCGTTTCAACGTACCATCCCGAGAATGCGAGTGATTCCGGGAAAAAGGATGCCATGTATCAGAAGCTGTTGAAGACCACGGAGCAGGCTGCTGAAACTACATAGGGATTTGTCTGGATATTGATTATCTGTGTGCGAATAGATTCACATTGCATAAATAATATGAGAAAAATAAACATACGGCTAGAACATCTCATTAACATGTTTATGCTAACCATGCCTCTGAATTTTTACGAACAGGATGATCATTTTATTCTGAATTGATCCGGAAAGCAGACAGAGTCAGCCTGTATTAGAAGGAAATAACGAGGAAAAACAAATGGATTTTTTAAAGGATCCAAGATTTGAAGGAATTCAGAAATTTGAAAAGAAAGTCTGGCTGAGCAGCCCGACCATGCATGGCGACGAGCAACGCTGGGTGGATGATGCAATCGAGACCAACTGGGTCTCCACGGTCGGCGCCAACATCAATGAGGTCGAAAAGCTGATCGCAGACTATGTCGGCGTAAAATATGCAGTCGGCCTCTCTGCCGGTACCGCTGCCCTGCACCTGGCGACCAAGCTCGCCGGAGAGAAGCTCTACGGCCAGGCAAGGCCGAACGCCGGCACCCTGCAGGGTCACCGCGTCTTCTGCTCGGACTGCACCTTCGACGCCTCGATCAATCCGGTCGCCTATGAGGATGGCGAGGCTGTTTTTATCGACACCGAGTACGATACCTGGAACATGAGCCCGCAAGCCCTGGAGAAGGCCTTCGAGATGTATCCGGATACGCGCCTCATCGTCGTCGCCCACCTCTACGGCACGCCCGGGAAGATGGAGGAGATCAAGGCGATTGCGGACCGCCACGGCGCTCTGATCGTCGAGGATGCCGCCGAGAGCCTGGGCGCTAAATATAAGCTGAACGGACAGTGGGTCGAGACAGGCACCCTGGGCAACTACAACTGCATCTCCTTCAACGGCAACAAGATTATCACCGGTTCTGCCGGAGGCATGTTTTTGACCGACTCCGGGGAGGATGCCGATAAGGTTCGCAAGTGGTCTACCCAGAGCCGGGAGGCAGCTCCCTGGTATCAGCACGAGGAGATTGGCTACAACTACCGCATGAGCAACATCATCGCCGGTGTCATCCGCGGCCAGATCCCTTATCTGGACGAGCACATTGCCCAGAAGCGCGCCATTTACGAGCGGTATAAGGAGGGCCTGAAGGACCTCCCTGTCTCCATGAATCCCTGGGATGAGGAGAAAAGTCAGCCCAATTTCTGGCTCTCCTGCATGCTGATCGATGAGGATGCCATGGCTCCCCAGGTGCGCGGAGAACGGGATTATCTCTACCAGAGCGTACCCGGCAAGAGCTCCCCGCAGGAGATTCTGGATGCACTCACTGCCTTTCATGCCGAGGGACGACCCATCTGGAAACCCATGCACATGCAGCCGATCTACCAGTCTCATGCCTTCATAACGGTAGAGGGCAACGGCCGAGGGCGCAGCAACGCCTATATCGCCGGAACCGGCACAGATGTCGGCGCTGACATCTTCCGCAGGGGCCTCTGCCTGCCCAGCGATAACAAGATGACGCCAGAAGAACAGGAAATTGTGATCAAGATCATCCATCGTTGTTTCATATAAGGTAAGCCTTAAGTTTTAGCATAGAGTGCATTGATAGATGGGGTATGCAGCGGAGCGATTATGAACATACAAACATTAAAACGGGGCTGGCATTCATTGCGACTGATGATGATTTTCTCGAGCGGTGACAGGGCAGACTATTTGAAGCGGCACCATATTTTTTATCATGTAGGAGACAACTGTACAATTGTTGAGCGAAAAATCCCGTTGTATCCCAGGTTGATTTCCATAGGAAATAATGTTCATCTCGCTGCGAAAGTGTTGCTTGTGCCCCATGATGCAATTCACCTCTGTCTCAATAATTATGCGAATCTTCAAGGGCCAGACTATATCAGAGAAAAAATCGGATGTATTGAAATAGGTGACAATGTTTTTGTGGGTTCTAATACGACAATTCTGTGTGATGTCAGAATTGGTTCAAAAGTGATAATAGGCGCCGGCAGCATTGTTAATAAAGATATTCCTGACAATTCCATTGCTGTCGGAGTGCCGGCTAAGGTGATTGGTACATTTGATGATTTCTTTGTTCGAAGAAAGAAAGAGATGACTTATCCTGAGCACTTGACCCCATATGGACATAAAATGTCGGTGGAATTAGAAAAATGGTGTTGGAACCAGATGAATAATAAAAAAGGCACGAGAGGATGCGAATAAATGTATCAACATTATATTAAAAGGCCATTGGATATAATTCTATCCGGGCTGGCGTTAATCATTTTATCGCCTGTATTTGCAATAGTTGCCATATTGGTTCGGATGAAATTGGGATCCCCGGTTTTATTCACACAGGAAAGACCAGGTAAGATTGATCCTCTGACTGGAAAGGAAGTTATTTTTCGACTTTATAAGTTTAGATCAATGACCAATGAAACAGATGAGAACGGTGAATTACTCCCAAAAGAATTAAGGCTGACACAATTCGGGAAAAGACTTCGTTCAACATCTCTGGATGAGTTGCCGGAATTAATTAACATTTTAAAAGGGGATATGAGCATTGTCGGACCTCGTCCGCTGCTGGTAAAGTATTTGCCTTTATACAATGAGCATCAGCGAAAGAGACATTTGGTTCGTCCCGGTTTAACAGGGTATGCACAGGCAAATGGTAGAAATGCTATTAGCTGGGAAGAAAAGTTTGATATGGATGTTCGATATGTTGAAAATATCAGCTTTCGCATGGATGCTGCCATTATTATAAAGACAATACTAACAGTTCTGAAAAGAGAAGGTATTGGAAACGGTACTGCTGATGTTATGTCTGAATTTAGAGGGAGTGGTCATGGTGAGTAGTGTAAATAATCCCTTCTTTTCAGTTGTAATTCCAGTATATAACAGTGAAAAATATCTGAATGAATGTATAGAATCGGTTTTTGCTCAAACATGTACGGATTACGAACTGATATTGGTAGATGATGAGTCAACGGACCGAAGTGTACAAATCTGTGATGAATGGAAGAGGAAGTATCCTGAAAAGATACAGGTAATTCATCAGAAAAATACGGGAGTTTATATTGCAAAAAGGAACGGTATTAATGCGTCTCATGGAAAGTATTTATATGTAATGGACAATGACGACCTGATTGTGTCGAAAACCGCGTTTGAAACAATCAGAGATCGTATTTGTGAGTATGAATGTGATTTAATCATTTTCAATGCGACTGATAATATAGAGACCGGGCATCTCCTGTGCAACATTCCTTTCGCGGACAAGGAGTTATTTGAAGGAGAAAAACTCCAAGTAATATATGATGAGTATTTGAAAAGCAAGAATCTGCATCATATCTGGATGATGGTATTTAAACGGGAGTTGTTTGACGGAGATTTTGAATATACGGAGAACTATCGGATGCTTAGAGACGGCCCGTTATTGATTCTTCCGATTCTCTCAAGAGCATCCAAGGTAATGTATTTACAGGATACTTTTTATTATTGGAGAGTACAGAATCAAAACAGCGCCAGTAAACACTATGATGTTGTGAATTTTTACAATAGTATTCGGTTTCTTCACAGGAGCGTTATCAATTATTCAAAGGGATGGAAGTACAAGTCTGAATTCACGGATAGTTTAATAAAAGCTAATTATATCACAGATATTTGTATTGCGGCAGTCAAAGTCAGGAGCATGCCACCGAAATCACCGGTTAGCAAAAAACAGTATCTGAAAATGCTCTCTGAGGATGAGATGTTTCGAGAAGATTTTTCACTCAACCATCTTGAGGCATACAGGAAAGTTATTGCCTGGGCACTATATCACCATCAATATTGGATGATTAATACGATCTCCTCTTTAGTGGGCGTAATAAAGAGAAGGTAGGTCAGTGGAGAAAGACATGAGAATTCTATTTACTAGCGTTGGACGCAGGGTTGAACTCGTACAATCATTTAGAACTGCGGCGCAGAAAGCATGTTTGCAACTGGAAATAATAGGAGCAGATATTTCTCTTTCAGCACCGGCTTTATTCTTTTGTGATAGAAAAGTGCGTACCCCGAGGATAAGCGATCCTGAGTACATCCCGTTTCTGACGGAGTATTGCGAGGGCAATGGTATAGATGCACTGATCCCAACGATTGATACGGATCTTCAGATTCTGGCAGAAAACAAAGAGTTATTTGGAAATACAAGAGTTATAGTCAGTTCTGCGGATGCTATCAGAATCTGCAGGGATAAGAGACTGACAGGAGAATTCTTCAAAAAAGCAGGGGTGGATTATCCACAGCCTGTAGATGATTATAAGAAATACGATAAGGGATATCCGGCTTTTATTAAGCCGAAGGATGGAAGCTCAAGCATTAATGCTTATAAGGTCTCGGATTCCAGTGAACTGGAAACGCTTTCAAAAATGGTTCCAGACTATATAGTACAGCCTTTTATCAGAGGGGAAGAATATACTGTAGATGTTTTTTGTGACTTCAATGGCATTCCTATATACATTACTCCTCGCATCAGACTGGCAGTACGATCTGGAGAGGTATTGAAAACACAGATTTGTCAGGACAAAAGAATTATTTCTGAGGTAGAGGCGATTGTTGCCGCGTTTAAGCCCTGTGGACCTATGACGATTCAATTGATACGAGAGACTGCTTCAGGGAAAGATTATTATATTGAAATCAATCCAAGATTTGGCGGGGGAGCTCCACTGAGTATCAAGGCGGGAGCAGACAGCAGCGAGGCACTTCTTAGACTCCTTATGGGAGAACGTTGCGATTATTATGGAAAGAAAGTGGCGAAAGATGGAGAAATCTATAGCCGGTTTGATCAAAGTATCCTTGTGAACGGATAAGGAGTACATATGAATGTCCTCTACATTGTTGGCGGAGAAGGAAATAAGTACGGCTCGGAGATTATAGCAATCAATCTGATCAAGGCAGGGGTAAAAAATAATATTAATTATACTGTTATTTGTGCCCATCAAGGGGTTGTCTCTGAAGTATGCAGTAAGCTCGATGTCAAATACTATGTTGTCCCGTTTACCTTTTTTGTGTATAAAGAAATGTCTGTCAGGACATTGGATAAGATTAAACGCAATATATGGCTGATCAAAGCAGAATATCTTACAACAAAGGCATGTAGATTTGTTGAGTCTCATGTTGATATAAAATCAATTGATGTGATCCACACGAATCTTACAAGAGATCTTCTCGGAGGAATTCTATCAGAAAAATATCAGATTCCACATCTATGGCATATACAGGAATTGTTCAAAGCACATTATCAGCTGTCTTTTCTAAAGAATAATCAGATGGAATGGATGGCATGTCATGCGGACCGGTTTGCAGCTATCTCCGCCACAGTCGCAAGAGAATGGGTAGAGAATGGACTGCCGGAAAAAAAAATGTCTGTCATCCGCAATGGCATCGATCTCAACTCAATTCAGCCTAAGACAAAATATGATGACAAAGAAATACTGAAACTTGTTATAGTAGGTCATCTTGTCCCGGCGAAGGGTCAACTGGCCGTAATTGAAAAGCTTTCACGGCTGCCCGCAAATGTGAAAGAACATTTGTACCTTGACTGTATAGGTGAAGGATCAAAAGAATATGTGTCGTCCTTGAGAAAGCTGGCACGTGAATATCAATTGCATTTGAAGTTGCATGGATATCGGAATGATGTCGGACAGATATTAAAAAACTATGATATTGGTTTGAACTGTTCCAGAGGCGAAGGATTTGGATTGGCAACAGTGGAATATATGGCGGCTGGTCTGTGCCCAGTGGTAAGTAATACAGGAGCAAACACAGAAATTATAGAAAATAGCAGAAACGGTTATGTCTTTGATTATCAGAGCGAAACAGACCTTTCGGATTTGATACAGTTCCTATATTACAACCGGGCAGACATGATAGCTATAGCCAAAAAGGCCAGAGCAGATGCTGTTGGCAGTTATTCTCTGGAACAAATGGAAAAGAATGTTTTTCATCAATATGAAGATTTGGCGAGAAATAATTAGGCTCGGCCCCGGGAACTTATATGAGACAGATAGATATAAGAGAACTGAAATTAATCCAGATAGAAATCCTGGATCAATTTGATGCTTTTTGCAAAAAAAACAATATTCATTACTGGCTTGATTATGGTACATTGCTTGGTGCTGTACGCCATGGGGGATATATTCCCTGGGATGACGATATTGATATAGGAATGTTGCGAGAAGACTATTCTATAGCAGAAAAGTTATTCAACGAGCAGACAGACAGAAGGTACAAACTATTTACCCCACAAAACAACCCTGACCATCGGTATCCTTTTGGAAAGCTTGTCAGGACTGATACTGTATTACTCGAGTATGGAAGTGAAGGAATTCGATCATCTGTGTACGTTGATGTTTTTCCGTATGACAACGCGCCTGATGATGAACATGAGAAACAACGAATGTTCAAAAAGAGAGACTTACTCGGGCGAATCAGGAGACTGCAGTTGCCAATGAGAGATGGGATGACGCAACCAAAGAAGTTGATGTACCGTCTCGGAGCTGCATTTTTGAGCGGAATGCCCCAAAGCAGAGTCAACAGAATGTTGGATAAAAATGCAAAAAAATACGAAAACAAATACAACGAATTTGTTTGCGACTTTGCGGATCCTTACGATACCAGATACCTAACAATACCAAGAAGCCTCTTCGAAAACTTCATTGAAATTGAATTTGAGGGTAAGAAATATCCCGCTCCAGCTGCGTATGATACCTGGTTGAAAGCATATTATGGAAACTATATGCAATTACCGCCTATTGAAGAACAGAAAAGCCATCATGTATTTGAGGCTTTTTATCTCGACAGCGACCACAATATTTGAAGCCTTTAGTTGAGGTCAAAAACAGTGATTCGAATAACAAAGTTTTGGAGATCCTTCCGGCCGTTGGGACTCATTGGCGCTTTTTATCATATCAGTATTGCTCTGTTACCCGTGCTGTATCTCTTATGGGTACCGGGACTCAACTTGAGCTTTGGGACTGTAATCTTATTGGGATTCATTCCATATGCTTTTTATTATATTCTCAAAGGAGTATATGTACGAAATTCAACTGCAGTATTCTTTTTCCTGTTTTATGGATATTTGATTCTTCGTTTTGAAGGAAATATCAGTCGTATTATGTTGGGATGTTCAGCTTTCCTGCATTTGTACGGAATGATGAAGGGATCCATCAATTCACGAAAAATCAGAAACATCATTGAGATTTATTCTCTGTTAAATGTTGTGCTGTTGATGACACAGCTGGTATCGTACTATTTTTTACATATCCGGTTGCAGTATATACCTCAACAACTGATTTATGAGGAATATAGGAATAGTTTCGTATTTGCAGAAGTTAGCGGTTTATATAGGCCAAGCGCGCTGTTTCTGGAACCTTCTCACTTCACACAATACTGTATTTATGGTTTAATCTCTACTCTGTTTCCTGGCGGGCAGCAGAAAATAAAACTAAATAAGGCTATTTTGATCGGGATGGGGTGTATATTCACAACGTCGGGGATGGGAATTGTACTGACCGCTGGTGTTTTTGCATGGTATGTCATTCTAAATAACCAGTCGCTCTATAGAAAAATCCTCAGCTGGCTTAAGTGGATTCCATTGGCTGCAGTTGCTCTCCTCGTACTGTTACAGATCCCGTTTTTTAAGGTCGCTCTGCAACGTATTTTCTCTTCCGTGGATGGGTATAATGCTATTGCGGGCAGGACTCATAACTGGGAGGATGCTATTGGTAATATGAATGGCAGTACACTGCTATTCGGGTATGGTGATCAACACAATTATGAGTGGTATATTACCGGATTTGTTGACACAATCTATAAATACGGTGTGGTAGGTGTAATTCTTGAGGCTCTTTGTATTCTGAACCTTATGGCTAAGAAAATCGACAATTATGTGTGGTGTTGCTGTGTTGTTTTTACAGGGCTTTTCTTTGTTGCGCACCTTACTAATTTCGTGTCTCACGTTTTCTATTTTGGAATAGTTATCGCGGATATAATTGCGAGGAAAGAAAAAATATATTAAGCCATAGCGGAAAGAATTGTAATATCTGTTATATATTTGGAGGGATCAGCATGAAAGTTATTGCGCTTTACTTGCCCCAATATCATGAGATTAAAGAAAACAATGCGTGGTGGGGAAATGGTTATACGGAGTGGACATCCTTAAAACGAGGGCAGGTCTATATTGATGGACAGTATCAACCACGTGAGCCTCTTGATGATAACTACTATGATCTGACTGATATCAATGTGATGAAGTGGCAGGCAGAGCTGGCCAAGTCACATGGTATTTATGGATTCTGCTTTTATCACTATTGGTTTAATGGAAAATGTCTTCTCGAAAAACCCATCGAACAATATCTCATGCATACAGAGATTGATTTTCGCTATTACCTTTGTTGGGCGAATGAGCGCTGGACGACAGTTTGGGAAGGCGAGACAAATCCGCGTGTTCTTATAGAACACAATTACAGCGACCGAAAAGATATTGATAATCATTTTTACTATTTCTTAAAATTCTTCAAAGATGAGCGATACATTAAGATAGACGGACGTCCGATACTAAATATCTATAATCCGATTGCAATACCGCCAAAGCTCATGAAGTATACTTTAAAGAGATGGGATGAACTCGCAAAAAAGAATGGATTTAAGGGAATTTCCTTCCAATATCTCTGCGCTGAAACAATGTGCTATATGAGTGATAGGTTGAAGAATCTGTTTGATCAGGGCGTGGAATATCAGCCTAGTCTGGTCGAACGACTGGAGGATGATTTCGAAAAGGAACTCAAGCGTTACAGGAGAAGTTATATCACACAGACAATCAGAAACAGAATACCTTTTGTCAATCAGCTTTTGAAGAGAAGGAACAGGAGAACTGATAAAGATGAACTGACAGAAGGTGTCAAATATATCAGAGATTATGATTCTGACTGGCAGAAAATACTTTCGATCAAGCATGATGATTATTCACGATACATCCCCGGAGCATTTACTGACTGGGATAATACCCCTAGAAGAGCCAGAAACGGAAAAGTGATTCTGGGAGCTTCTCCCGAGAAATTCCGGAAATATTTTGAAAAGCAGGTTATACGAGCAAGAGATGTGTATAAGTCTGATACAATTGTAATATTTGCGTGGAATGAATGGAGCGAAGGGGGTTATCTCGAGCCTGATAAGAAGTGGGGCACTGGTTATCTGGATGCGATTAAAGATGTTCTGGAGAAACTTGGGGAGTTAGAGAAAAACTGATTCGTTGGGGGAAAGGAAAAGATTGGAGGCACCTTTTTGGTCTACAGTTCAGCAAAAAAAAATGCAGCGTTAAATGTAATTAAAACTATTGCAAGTATCGTATTTCCAATCATTACATTTCCGTATGTCTCCCGGGTACTCTCAGTTGAATCGATCGGGGCGTTTAACTTTTCTGCATCAATCGTCAATTATGGCCTTCTGTTCGCTGGTCTGGGCGTATCGAATTATTCTATTCGAGAAGGAGCGCAGTACAGAGAAAACACAGAAGAAATGAAAAACTTCACTACAGAAGTGTTTTCTATCAATATGATTTCAACAATCATTGTATATTTGGCTTTGCTGCTGTTAATGCTGTTCCAACCTAAGATAAGGGTGTATTTCTGGTCGATCCTGATTATGAGTGCCCAGATCATCAGCACAACGATAGGCGTGGGCTGGATATGCAATATATATGAGGACTTTACATTTATTGCAATCCGTACAATAATGTTTCAGTTTTTTTCCCTGATAGCAACACTGGTTTTGGTCAAAACTGCAGACGATTATTATACATATGTTATTATTACCGCTATTGCTTTATCTGGAGCGCATATCGTTAATTTCTTTTATGTCAGGAAAAAATATATCGGCTTTACGTTTTCATTAAGTAAAAGTCTTATAAAGCATATAAAACCTATTTTGGTAATTTTTGCCTCTACTGTAACGATTACGATTTATGTTAATTCGGATGTTATTATCCTGGGCTTCCTTGCGGGAGATTATGAAGTAGGACTCTACAGCACTGCCGTCAAAATATACACAATAATAAAGAATCTGCTGGTTGCTCTGCTCGCTGTATTGGTACCCCGTTTCTCTATCTTGTTTATGAGAGAGGAACGTAAACGTGCCGAGAATTTATTTAACATTACATCTCACACAATAGTTGTATTTCTGATACCTGTAGTTGTAGGGCTGTTTCTGACCAGTAACGATGTCATCTGTTTGATCGCAAGCGGCAAGTATAGTTCAGCAGGCGGAGCATTACGTCTGCTTAGTATTAGTATATTGTTTTCTATTTTTTCTTATCTGTGCACAAATTGTGTGTTGCTGCCGAATAAAAAGGAATTAATTATTCTGTATGCATCCCTTCTGAGTGCGGTGGTAAACGTAGTTTTTAATTTTATTCTTATACCGGTAATAGGTATTAATGCTGCAGCGTTGACAACAATCATGGCGGAAGCAATCATGTGTGTTATCTGCCTTATCTACTCAAAAAAGTGTTTAACATTCCGGCTGATTGACAGAGATAACGGGTCTGTCGTTTTTTCCTGCATTGGTATTATAATAGCGTGCCGGCTTTTGGGAAATATTCGTAATATGTTATTACGGTTATTTTTGCAAGTTTTAGTATCTGGTTTTTTATATCTCTTTCTTTTACTGATTTCTAAAAATAGTATTGCAGTCACTTACTGTAGAAAAATATTTTATAAAGTGAAGTGTCTTAGGTGAAATGAGTTTAATAATCGGAAGCGCAGTTCTTTTCATCGTACTTTTTTCGGGAGATTTTTGTGCAGCATTTGTTCTGCATAAAGAGTTTGGTGAAGTTACGCCTGTCGCAGTTCTTCTTTATGGAATTATAGTATATGTATGTGGTCTGGCAGGATCCCTGAAATCCGGGATTGTAATCGTAGGTATAATTGTGGCAACATGCTGGCTGACAGGGCTTGTTGTGTCTCTGCGAAACGGAACCGTTGGTGTCGGTATTCGCTCATTCATCAATGCTGCCTTTCTATGGTACTTATTTTTCTTTCTGTTGTTCATAGTCTGTGATTATGGACAGCTTGTAACAGGAACAGATGATCCGGGACATTGGCTGGATTGTGTCAAAGTATTGACTTATAATGATGTCTTTTATACTGATCCCTCTACAAATTCGTCTTTTCCAACATATCCGCCGATGATGGCATTGATTCAGTTCATTATACAGAAATATTATCTGTTCATTTCCCGGAAAACTTTTTCTGAATGGTTGATGTTTCTGACTTATCACATGGTATGTCTCTCCCTGTTTCTACCTTTTGTATCAGGCTGTTTCAGAAATAAAACTAAATTAGAATCCAAATTTCGCACCAAATCGCCCCTCTCTTTAAAAAATGTTCAATATGCAGCTGCATTTCTGTTAACTGTATGCCTGGCAGTGACGGTGTTTTTTGGAGGTGTTTTTTTCAGGCTCATGATCGACCCTTTCCTGGCGTGTGAGGGAGCAGTTTTATTTCTGCTTGTAATGTACGAGGATGTCCCCGAATATTCGTTTTTATACTTTTGTATCCTGCTGCCTGCGACGGTATTAACGAAAGATATGGGACTTCTCTTTTCTATATTCGGACTTTTATATTTCATCATAATTGAAACGGGACAAAGAAAACATGCGAAAGCGCTCGTTGCTGCATTACTTGTTGTCATAGGAAAACTTAGCTGGACTATGATTATCCGGGCATATCATGTTATTGATCCCAAACCGGACCGGGTCAGGTGGGGAAAATACTTTAAGGTATTGTCAGGCTTCGAAACATACAGTGAATCATATAAGAACACGTGTATCGAAGCATTCAGAACCGCGCTGTTTACCAGGCAGATCAGTCTGGTGAGTGGATTAGTTCAGGTCAGTTACATACAGCTCTTGCTCGGCCTGGTGCTAATATGTATATGCATATGCTGTTTAAAAAGAGATAATAAAAGGATTTGCGCAGGTATACTTGTCAGCTTTTTCTGTATGGGTGTCTACTTCATTGGACTGGGCGGTGTCTATGTCGATAAATTTGTTAAAACAGAAGCTGAAACGCTTGCATCTTTTGAGAGATATACAAACACTTTGTTTTGTATGCTGCTACTCGAAATACTGGTGATCGTATTTCTTGAATGCAAAAAACACACACTACACCGGAGTTTGATACTTGTCTCATTGGTGGTCACAGGACTTGCATCGCCCTTATCTACAACATATCTGTATTTGACTCGTTATTACCCGTATGGAGAACAACAAGAAAGGAAATATACAGATTATATAAGTGAAGAACTGAAGGCAATTGGTGAGCCTGGAGATCAGGTTTATTTTATCTCCCAGTCCAATACCGGTACGCATTACCTATATGTAAAATTTATGCTCCGTCCTGAACTGACCTTGCAATCGACAGCAGGGAATAACTACAATTGGTGCTTTGTAGATAAGGCGGATCCGGAAAACATGTATTACAAAGAGATGCATGCTGAAGATTTCAGGAAGGAGTTGTTTGGAGAGCATAAATATAAATGGGTCGCTATCATGCAGTGCGACGAGTACTTTAAAAGCGAATTCAGGGAGTTATTTGCTGAACCGGGAGACATAATGGACAATTCCATATATCAGATAGACTACGATCACGATAAATTGGTTAAGATCACTTAACAGTATAAGCCTTGCCGGATAATCGGGGGGTCTTGCTATACTGTTTGCTGAAATGATATCATTTAACCAATCTGATACTCCCGGAATGAGCCACTGGCAAAATGGCACTATCTTAAGAGGATTTGAGATGAAAAGATTTAAAAGATATGCGGCCTATTTGCTTATAAATATTGCCTTGATCAGTTCATTCAGTCTATCGGTATTGGCTGTTCAGATACCGGATGATCAGGAGAATGATTCAGATGTTATCACTGTAGAGGTGGAAAAAGTCGAGGAGGAAAACTCCGGCTATGAAGATATTGAGCCCTTGCGTGATTCTGAGAATGGGATGGATATCGAATTCTCAGATCCTGAAGATGACTTATCAGGTGAAATGCCATCTGTGGAAATATATTCCTCGTGCGGAGAAGAGAATATAAGTGTAGAAGAAGAGAGCACTGGTCCTGAGGAGCAGGAAGAGCCGGTGTATTTGACGGAAGGTCCGACAGAAGAGGATTTTTTTCCCGAAGGCCGGGGGGAGGATAGTTCGGAGCTTCTGGACCTGTATGCGGACCAGAAATTAAAGGAACAGCTGCGCCGGTCCGGAGGAATGCTGCGTGCACCGCGAAGTAACGCTTCGAAGCTGAAAGGGATGAACATTCCTGTCTATGCGGAAGTCTATCGCCGGATTTCCTTAGTTGCAGCAGGTGAAGAGAATTCGACAGAATTCACTCTGGATTTTTCAGAGCTGGGAATCGAGAAAACAGGCTGGACAGCAGATGAACTTGGGGTTTCTTCGCTGACTTCAGTAGTGGATGGCAGAACTGTGATATCTCCGGATGCCAAAAGTGCTGTCAATGAGCAGCTCTTGCTGGACATACCTCTGGTAATCAAAACATTGCTGGCAGACTGCCCTTATGAGCTTTATTGGTACGACAAAACACAGAGCACAAAATATACCGGGTATGGATTCTCGTTGAGAGGGAATGTGCTCAGTATTACCGGACCCCTGAGCATCCGCTTTCCTGTTGCTATGGAATATGCGGTGTCGGATTATACACTGAATACCAGTTATGGAGCCGGAATCACGAGTGCAGTACAGATCGCTTCCGACATCGTATCCAGTCACAGCGCCAAAAGTGATTATGATAAGCTGGCAGCCTACCGCGATGAGATATGCGAACGTGTCTCCTATAATTATGCCGTGGCAGAGGAGAATACGGCATACGGAAACCCCTGGCAGATTATATGGGTCTTTGATGATGATTCTGCTACGAACGTGGTCTGTGAAGGCTATTCGAAGTCATTCCAGTATCTCTGCGATCTTTCATCCTTCCAGAACAATATTCGTGTGTGCTCGGTGACGGGCACAATAAATGGCGGAGACCATATGTGGAACCTCGTCACGATGGAGGATGGGAAAAACTATCTGACAGACATTACCAACTGTGATACCGGTGCAGCCGGTTATCCTGACCGCTTGTTCCTGACAGGAGCTTCTGAAGGGGATGTTGATACTTATTATATCCTGAAGGTTCCTTCGGCCGGAATTGTTACCTATACATACGATGATGATGCAAGAGAGGTATTCAGCGAAACAGAGTTGACATTGTCGTTAAACCCATATGTATCGGGAAATGAGGAGGCTACAGACCTGTGCGGGGAAGGACATGATTATCATCTCGATGGATGGATGTGGGCTTCAGACTATTCCAGTGCAGCAGCGTTTTTTGTGTGTTCTCGGGACGATCGACATACCGTTTTGATCAATGCTTTGATTGAAACTGCGTTTGATCCTGCTGCAGGCGGGGATGTTTTGTATGCAGTGCTGGGTTCAGGAGAGAGTCCGGATCATGAACAGCACATGGACCACGTCGTCAGACCGGTAACGGGATGGTATCGAAGTAGTGATGGAAAAAGCTACTATTTCAGTGATGACCATGCAGCTGTAACCGGATGGAATTTCATTGACGGAGATTACTATTTTTTTAATTCAGATGGAGAGATGCAGGCCGGTTGGGTCAAAATATCCGGCAAATGGTATTACCTGGATGGCTCCGGTGCGATGGTGACGGGGTGGAAATACCTGTCCGGCAAATGGTATTACCTGGATGGCTCC
>OCTW011607218.1_pt1 | contig 24202 bp, 19 predicted proteins | sample 1539671 | NCBI WGS metagenome assembly OCTW01 (sample SAMN02144230, study PRJEB22623) | gut metagenome | biome: sheep rumen | host: Ovis aries | place: New Zealand | reverse complement strand
GAGAACTACGACCGTTTCGAGGAGATGGTAGATCTGTTCTGTGAGCTGAGAAAGAAAAAAGGCGTGACGCCGGAGCAGGCAAGGGGAATTCTTTCCGCTTCCAACTATTTCGGCACCATGCTGGTCAAGATGGGTGTCGCGGACGCTCTTCTGGGAGGCGCAACCTATTCTACTGCCGATACGGTTCGTCCGGCGCTGCAGCTGATTAAGACGAAACCCGGCAACAGCATCGTGTCCTCCTGCTTCATTATGGTGCGTGAGAAGGCTACCGGGGACAATGAAGTTCTTGTTATGGGAGACTGCGCGATCAACATTCATCCTACCGAGGATGATCTGGTGGAGATCGCAGGGGAATCCGCAAAATGCGGCAGAATTTTCGGCGTAGATCCCAAGGTCGCATTCCTGAGCTATTCTACACTCGGATCCGGAAAAGGAGAGGATGTAGATAAAATGCGCAACGCGGCGGCAAAGGCAAAGGAGAAATATCCGGATCTTCCGATTGAGGGAGAGATTCAGTTTGACGCAGCCGTATCCCCAAGGGTTGCGGAGGTAAAATGCCCCGGCTCCGCTGTCGCCGGACATGCCAACACCTTTATTTTCCCGGATATCAACGCAGGAAACATCGGATACAAGATCGCACAGAGGCTGGGCGGCTTTGATGCCTACGGCCCCATTCTTCTGGGACTGAACGCTCCAATCAACGACCTTTCCAGAGGCTGCAATGCAATGGAGGTTTATTCCATGGCCATTATCACAGCCGCGCTGTCTGACTGAAAAAAACGTTGACAAGTATGACCTGCCCGTGTATAATCCTTTAAGTGTCTGAGCGATTTTCTGCCGGAAACCGGTAAGGATGCCGGCGGTTCAGCATACATATCAGAGTACGAGGAGGTGTTAAAATGTCTATCTGCCCAAAGAATAAATCATCGAAATCTCATAGAGATAAGAGAAGAGCGAACTGGAAAATGTCTGCTCCGACTCTGGTAAGATGCAGCAAGTGCGGCGCTCTTATGATGCCTCACAGAGTCTGCAAGAACTGCGGAACATACAACAAGAAGCAGATCGTTAAGATGGATGAGGCATAAATGCTTCACATCCGGGCGTAAATTCAGGCTGTCGGGAAACCGGCAGCCTTTCTTTTTAGTGAATAGCGGCACGGGAGCTGTGCAGCAGTGTAGCGCCATGGGGACTTTTACAGCAGAGAAGGTGGACGTGAAGTTTTGTACTTTACAGAATCCGTCAAGTGCGGGCAGGCCGCTTGCGAACCAGGAGGAAATACATTGAGCAGAAACGATACGCCGGTGCGGATTGCGCCGCCCGGAAAAGGAGCATCCGTACTGATTCCCCTCCTGCAGGTAAGGGGAGAGTGGAACATACTCTTTGAAGTGAGAAATCCGGGAATTACACAGGGCGGAGAGATCTGCTTTCCCGGCGGAAGGGTGGAGCCTGGCGAAAAACCGTCGGATGCCGCCGTCCGGGAGACGCAGGAGGAACTGCTTGTCAGGCCGGAGCAGATCCGCTGTGTTGAGGCGCAGAATCTGATTACCGGACCCAATGGAAGGGACATTTATTCCTACTCCGGGGTACTGGAGGGCTATCAGAACTCCTTTTCGGAATCGGAGGTGGCCCGGATTTTCACGGTTCCGGTAAAGGAGCTGCTCCGGCAGAGACCGGATACCTACGAGGCGCATTACGAGATCCGGCTTCCGGATAATTTCCCTTATGAGCAGATTCCGGGAGGAAAAAATTATCCCTGGGCGGTCATCCCGCGCAGGCTGTATTTCTATCACTATCAGGAGAACCGGATCTGGGGACTTACGGCGGAGCTCCTTCACGCTTTTCTGGAGAATTCCCGCAGCGGAATGAAATTTTCCTGCGGGGAGAGGCCGGAGACGACGCCTTCCTGCGCCGTGCGGTGACGTTGACAGCATTTCTGGTGAAATGCTATAATATCTCCACTTGTGGAACCACACAGGCTGTTTTTTATATGCAGAAAAGGGGAAATATTTAATGAAGGGAAAAAAGATAACGCTGCTTCTTGCTGCAGGATTGAGTATGTCCGTGTTGCTTACCGGATGCTCATTTTCCCAGTTTACCGAGAAGCTGATCAATATTGTAGAGCCTTCTGCCTCCGGGCAGACGGTGTCCGGCAGCACCCTGGAGGGGGAGGTGTTTCCGAATTATATTGTAAACGAGTCTATAGCGGCACCGACATTCACGCAGGATTTGAGTGGTTCGGTTAATGTAGAGGCCGGTTCCCAGACGACACTGACGGTGGAGGCCACAGCTTCCGGCGGAGAGATCAGCTACCAGTGGTATTCCAATAACGTGAATGCCAACGGCGGCGGAACGCTGATTGAAGGAGCCACCGGCGCATCTTACAGTCCGGTTATTCCCGCAAAGGGAGCAGACGCGTCGGCTTCCGCGGATTCCGCTGTTTCTTCTTCCTCTGCCGCTGTTGCTGCGGATGCTTCGGGAGAGGCGGTTGTTACTTCTTCCGGCACCCAGACTGACCAGGCTGTGGATAATACCCAGACAACCTATTACTATGCGGTTGCCATCAACACGGTAAACGGGGAAGTGAATTTGACCACCAGCCAGACGATCGGTGTCACCGTATGGGATAACATGTACTGGGCGCAGAGCGCGGATAACGGCGGCTACCAGTATGTAAACCGGAGTACCGGCAAATTCCCGGTGAATACGACGATGACGATTGACGGCGTGGATTATACGTTTAATGCCGACGGATATATTGTAGATGCCAACGGCAACCTTCTGGATTATGCCACCGGCCAGCCTGCTTCTGGCGGAAGCGCGGCCTCATCCGGCGACGTTTCGCAGGCTGCGGCGCAGAGTACGGATCAGGCCGCGGGACAGGGTACTGACCAGGCAGCGGAACAAAACACAGAACAGTCTGCTGAGCAGAGCGACGGTCAGAATTCGGATCAGGCGGCAGACCAGGGCGGCGATACTTCAGGACAGTAAGACGGAATGCCGGCGCGAGAACGTACCAGTGATGCGGGCAGCGGCAAAACGGCGGCATCCTCAGTGGAGGGAAAAATGAGTGAACTTGTGCGGGTGGCTGTAGACGCCATGGGCGGAGACTATGCCCCGGCCGAACCGGTAAAGGGCGCTGTGGAAGCACTTCGGGAAGACGGCAGAATCCGGGTTATCCTGACAGGCGATCAGGATGCCATTGCGCGGGAGCTGGAAAAATATCCGGATGTTCCGAAGGATCGTCTGGAAGTGATCCATACCACCCAGGTCATTGAAACAGGAGAACCTCCTGTGAGGGCGATTCAGGGGAAGAAGGACTCTTCTCTGGTGGTCGGGCTGAATCTGGTTCACAGGGGAGAAGCGGACGCGCTGGTTTCTTCCGGAAGCACGGGAGCCGTGCTGGTCGGAGGACAGGCAATCGCCAAAAAAATCCGGGGCATCCAGAGAGCGCCTCTCGCGCCGCTGATCCCCACGGAAAAAGGCGCCTCCCTTCTGATTGACTGCGGGGCAAATGTAGATGCCCGCCCGGCGCATCTGGTTCAGTTCGCCGTGATCGGATCGATCTACATGAAGAGCATCTGCGGCATAGAGAATCCGCGTGTCGGACTGGTCAATATCGGCGCGGAAGAGGAAAAGGGCAATGCTCTCTGCAAAGAGACCTTTCCGCTTCTGAAGGCAAGAACCGATATCAATTTTATCGGCAATGTGGAAGCGAGAGATATTCCTTCCGGCGCCGCGGATGTTTATGTAACAGAGGCGTTTGTCGGAAATGTCATTCTGAAGATGTACGAAGGCGTCGCCAAAAGCCTGCTGAAAGCAGTTAAGAGCGGGATCAAATCCACTCCGGTTTCTTCACTCGGCGGTCTTCTGATCAAGCCGGCGCTGAAGAAAACACTGGCTTCCTTTGATATCAGCAGTTACGGCGGGGCGCCTCTGCTGGGGCTCCAGGGGCTTGTGGTCAAGACACACGGGAGTTCCAAAGCGAAGGAGATCAAAAACACGATTCTCCAGTGCATTCAGTTTAAGGAAGAGGATGTAAACGGAAAGATTCAGGAATTCCTTCGCAGAGAGAAAGAAGAGAAAGCCGCGGCAGGGCAGGAGTCCGCGGAATAAACGTGTATAAATAAGAAAAAACGGGGCTGCCGCTTTCCATGCATAGTTGTGTCATTCCGGAAGAATTATTCACTGCATGCGTAAGGCGGCAGCCCCTTATGCGGGTTCCGTTAGAGAAGGGAACTGACGGCCTGAAAAAGGAACCTGTTTTTTCCGGGAAAGATTAGGGGAGACAGATATGGATCAGAGAACAAAATTAAAGGAACTGGAAGAGAAAACCGGACACCGGTTTCGGGATTTTCATCTGTTGGAGCAGGCAATGATACACAGCTCCTACGCGAATGAGAAAAGGCTGGGGCATCTGGGCTGCAACGAAAGGCTGGAGTTTCTGGGAGACGCTGTACTGGAGGTGGTTTCCAGTGAGTACCTGTACCGGAATTATCCGGGAATGCCGGAGGGACAGCTGACCAGGCTGCGGGCAAGCCTGGTCTGTGAACCTACGCTGGCGGAGGACGCAAAGCAGATTCATCTGGGAGAATACCTGATCCTGGGAAGAGGCGAGGAGGCATCCGGAGGCAGAAAAAGAGCCTCGATTGTCTCGGATGCCCTGGAGGCAGTCATCGGCGCTATTTTTATGGACGGAGGATTTGACGCGGCAAAGGCATTCATCCTCCGCTATGTGATGAATGACGTGGAAAACAAACGGCTCTTTCACGACAGCAAGACCATGCTTCAGGAGCTGCTGCAGGCCCAGGGGAAAGAAACCGCGTCCTATGAGCTGGTCGAGGAGTCCGGCCCGGATCATGATAAAAGGTTTACGGTTGAGGCCCGCCTGGGGACAGAAGTACTGGGAACCGGCACCGGTCACTCCAAAAAGGCCGCCGAACAGCAGGCGGCCTACCACGCGATCTGTATGCTGAAAAAATCGTAAGAGGAATTATTCCTATGTACTTAAAATGTATGGAAATTCAGGGCTTTAAGTCCTTTGCCAATAAAATACGGCTGGAGCTGCACGAGGGTGTGACAGGCATTGTGGGACCGAACGGCAGCGGAAAGAGTAATGTGGCGGATGCCGTGAGATGGGTGCTTGGCGAGCAGAGCGCCCGGCAGCTTCGCGGCGGAAACATGCAGGACGTTATTTTTTCCGGTACCGAGAACCGGAAGCCGCTGGGGTTTGCCTCCGTGGCCATTACCCTGGATAATTCGGACCGGGCGCTGAAATTTGACGCGGACGAAGTGACGGTAACACGGAGACTGTACCGCTCCGGCGAGAGTGAATATCAGCTGAACGGGGTAAACTGCCGTCTGCGTGACATCAACGAATTGTTCTATGACACCGGTATCGGAAAAGAGGGATATTCCATTATCGGCCAGGGTCAGATTGACCAGATTCTGAGCGGCAAGCCGGAGGAACGCCGGGCTCTCTTCGATGAGGCGGCGGGAATCGTTAAATTTAAGAGAAGAAAGGCTGCCTCGCTGAAGAAGCTGGAAGAAGAGCAGTCCAACCTGACCAGGGTAAATGACATTATCGCGGAGCTGGAGCACCAGCTGGGTCCGCTGGAAAAACAGGCAGAGAAGGCAGGGGAGTATCTGAAAAAGAGAGACCAGCTGCGGAACCTGGATATCCAGCTCTTTCTGGCTGATTCCGAACACACGGAGAAACAGCTGAAGGAAATATCCGGGAACAAGATCATCGCCCGGAACCAGCTTGCGGAAATCAACGCGGCATTCGAGGAAACCCGCCGGGAATACGACCAGGTGGAACACCAGCTGGAGACGATTGACCTTAAAATCGCGGATATGAAGGAGCAGGCACAGCAGGCCGCCCTGAAAAAACAGGAGGCGGAGGGGCGCGTCAATGTACTGAAGGAGCAGATTCATACCTCCCGGATGAACAGCGACATCTACCGGAGGCGTCTGGAAGCTGTCGGGAAAGACAGGGAGCGGCGTCTGCAGGAGCAGAAGGAGGAGAAGGCAAAAAGGGACGGCCTGAACCGGAAGCTGGAGGCCGCTCTTGCGGAAAAAACGGAGAAGGAAAAAGCGGCGGCGGCCATCCAGGAGGAGATCAATAAAAAGACCAGGGACGAGTCGCAGGGGAAGAATGATACCATTTCCCTTCTGAACAACCGCTCCTCGATCCGGGAAAAAATGCAGCGCTATGACACCATGGCGGAGCAGATCGGAATCCGGAAATCGGAGTTGGCCTCCCGTATGCTGCAGATGAAGGGAGAAGCGGACCAGGTGCGGCAGCAGCTTTCTTCTCTGGACAGAGAGCTGCAGGATGTCACGGACGCCGGAAACCGGAAGAGACAAGAGATCGAACAGACAGAGAAACAGCTGGAGGAGCTGAAAATCCGGCTGGACCGGCAGAATAAGCAGCTGGAAATCGGACAGACAGCCTTTCACAGAGAGTCCTCCCGACTGGAATCGCTCCGCAATATCACCGAGCGGTACGAGGGGTACGGAAACAGCATCAAAAAGGTCATGGAGCAGAAGGAAAACAATCCGGGGATTCATGGCGTGGTCGCGGATCTGATCAAGACCGATAAGAAATACGAGACGGCCATCGAAACCGCGCTCGGCGGCAGCCTCCAGAATATTGTCACAGACAATGAGAATACAGCCAAATATCTGATTAATTACCTGAAAAAGGGGCACTACGGGAGAGCCACATTCCTTCCCCTGACGTCCATGCGGGAAGAACAGGCTTTCGGAAATACGGCGGTTCTGCGGGAGCCCGGTGTTCTGGGCAAAGCGGACGAACTGGTCAGCTGTGACCCGGTTTACCGCGGTGTTGTCCGGAGACTGCTGGGGAGAACCGTTGTTGTGGATCAGATTGATCATGCTATTGCGGTAGGCAGGCGGTATCATCAGTCTGTCCGCATGGTGACCCTGGAGGGCGAGCTTCTGAGCCCCGGAGGCTCCATGACGGGAGGTTCCTTCCGCTATAACAGCAATCTTCTCGGCAGAAGGAGAGAGATTGAGGAACTGGAGAAGAGTGTCCGGCAGCTGAAGACGGAAATGGCGGATCTGCAGAGGGAAATAGAAGAAAACCGCACGAAGAGAGGCCGGCTGCGGGAGCTGCAGAACACGCAGAATGAAGAACTGCAGAAGCTGTTCCTCCGGCAGAACACTGCCAGGGTAAACCGGGACGCCGGACTGGAAAAAACGGCATCCTTCCGAAGCAGCTATCAGAAGCTGCAGCAGGAGAGAGGAGAGATCGAGGGACAGCTGGCGGAAATTGCCCGGAAGAGGTCTGTGATCTCTCTGGAGCTGGAGGAATCCCAGGAACAGGAGAGCAGACTGACCGCATCCATCCGGGATCTGCAGGAGGAGCTGAAGAGCCTGCGGGAGAAGGAGCAGACGGCGCTCCGGGAACAGGACGCTGCCAGGCTTTCCTTTTCCCGGGTGCAGCAGATGGGCACCTTTATCGACGAGCGTCTGCAGACAGCCGGTGAGGAACTGGAGAGACTGGAGGAGGAGAAAAAACGTCTGGAGTCTGTGCTGAGCTCCGGGACAGGGGACATATCCGGCAAGGAAGAGGAAATCGAAAAAATCCTGGCGGAGGCGGAAACCTTTGGACTGGACGCCGAGGCCTGCAAAACCGCGGCGGAGAAGCTGACGGAACAGAAGGAAGAGCTGAACCGGTCCCACAGGCAGTTTTTCGAAAAGAGAGATGAACTTTCCGGACAGAAAAACCAGATGGAGCAGGAGTGTTTCCGTCTGCAGTCGCAGGAAGAAAAGCTGAACGAGGCGCGGGAAAACCAGATCAATTACCTCTATGAGGAATACGAGCTGACGCCTGACCAGGCGGAGAAATTTGTTTTTGACGAGATCCCGGAGCGAGGCATTCTCAGGAAGGATATCACGGCGCTGAAAACTGCCATCCGTCAGATGGGAAGTGTCAATGTAAACGCGGTGGAAGAATACCGGGAGCTGAAGGAGAGATATGATTTCCTTCATGGCCAGCAGCAGGATCTGATTAAGGCGGCCGGCCAGCTGCAGGGGATCATTGCGGAACTGGATGAAGGCATGCGCAGGCAGTTCCGGGAGAAATTCCGGGATATCCGCACGGAATTTGACAAGGTATTTAAGGAGCTGTTCGGAGGAGGAAAGGGAACACTTGAGCTGGCGGACGAGGAGGATATTCTGGAGTCGGGCATTGTCATTATCTCCCAGCCGCCGGGGAAAAAGCTGCAGAATATGATGCAGCTCTCCGGAGGGGAAAAAGCGCTGACAGCGATTGCCCTTCTGTTCGCGATTCAGAACCTGAAACCCTCTCCCTTCTGCCTTCTGGACGAGATCGAGGCGGCGCTGGATGACAGCAATGTCGGGCGTTTTGCCGGCTATCTGCATAAGTTGACAAAGCACACCCAGTTTATTATCATAACGCATAGACGCGGGACGATGGCATCCGCGGACCGGCTGTACGGAATCACCATGCAGGAAAAGGGAGTTTCCACTCTGGTTTCCGTTGATCTGATCGAGTCTCAGCTGGACAAATAAATCACAAAGCCGGCAGCCGGTGCCGGAAATCAGGAGAAGATAGGGAAGATGGCAGAGGGATTTTTCAGCCGTCTGTTTCACGGTCTGACAAAAAGCCGGAAGCAGATGTCCGAGGGTCTGGATGAGGCGTTCGGATGTTCGGAAATAAACGATGAATTTTACGAAAACCTGGAAGAGACGCTGGTGATGAGCGACATCGGCATAGAAACCACGGAAACGGTAATTGAAAACCTGAAAATCCTGGTGGATGATTACGGGATCACAAAGCCTTCCGAGTGCAGAAAGCTGCTGGCGGACTGCCTGAAAAACCAGATGAAGGTCGGAAACACGGATTACGCGTTCGAGCGGGAAAAATCGGTAGTTCTGGTGATCGGCGTCAACGGAGTGGGGAAAACCACAACCGTCGGGAAGCTGGCCGCCAAGCTGAAAAAGCAGAAAAGGCGTGTCCTGGTGGCCGCCGCGGATACCTTCCGAGCAGCGGCGACCGAGCAGCTGCAGACATGGACCAACCGGGCAGGTGTGGAGATCGTGACGGGGCAGAAGGGTTCTGACCCTGCCGCCGTTGTTTATGACGCGGTCGCCGCAGCCAAGGCGAGAAAGGCGGATGTCCTTCTGTGCGATACGGCGGGGAGGCTTCATAACAAAAAGAACCTGATGCAGGAGCTTCAGAAAATCTACCGCATTCTGGATAAGGAATATGCGGAGGCGCATCTGGAAACCCTGCTTGTTCTGGACGGGACGACAGGGCAGAATGCCATCTCGCAGGCAAAAAGCTTTCAGGAAATTGCGGATATCACAGGCATTATTCTGACGAAGCTGGACGGAACAGCAAAAGGCGGTATTGCCATAGCCGTGCAGTCGGAGCTGGAAATACCCGTAAAATACATTGGAGTTGGAGAGCAGATCGACGATCTGCAGAAATTTGATCCCGACGTCTTTGTTGACGCTCTGCTGGACACAGCGGACAGATAAAGGATGCAGACGGCGGCGGACAGGGACAGAAAGAGTGAAAAAATGGAGCAGACAGAACTGACACTGGACAAATTTGAAGAGGCATCGGAAATTGTAAAGCGGGTCACGGCGGACACCAAGCTGATCTACAGCGAACATTTCAGCCAGATGACGGGAAACAAGGTGTATCTGAAGCCGGAGAATATGCAGGTGACAGGCGCGTATAAAATCCGCGGAGCCTACTATAAGATCAGCACGCTCAGCGATGAGGAGCGGCAGCGCGGACTGATTACCGCCTCTGCCGGAAACCACGCGCAGGGTGTCGCCTATGCGGCAAGGGTCTACGGCTGCAAGGCCGTCATTGTCATGCCGACCACCACTCCGCTGATCAAGGTTGAGCGCACCAGAAACTACGGGGCGGAGGTCGTTCTGTATGGGGATGTCTACGATGACGCCTGCGCGAAGGCGCTGGAGCTGGCGGCGGAAAACGGATACACGTTTATCCATCCGTTTGACGACCTGACCGTCGCGACGGGACAGGGAACCATCGCCATGGAGATTGTCAAAGAGCTTCCTCTGGTGGATTACATACTGGTTCCCGTGGGCGGGGGCGGCCTGGCAACCGGAATCTCTACGCTGACTAAAATGCTGAATCCGAAAATTAAGGTGATCGGTGTAGAGCCCGCAGGAGCAAACTGTCTGCAGGCATCTCTGGAGAAGGGAGAGGTAATGACTCTTCCCTCTGTGAACACGATTGCGGACGGCACCGCGGTGAAGCGCCCCGGAGAAAAAATTTTCCCGTATCTCCAGAAAAATCTGGATGACGTCATTACCGTATCGGATGAAGAGCTGGTGGTGGCTTTTCTGGATATGGTGGAAAACCACAAGATGATAGTGGAAAATTCCGGACTCCTGACGGTGGCTGCCCTGAAGCACCTTTCCTGCAGGGATAAGAAGGTGGCAGCTGTTATGTCCGGCGGAAACATGGATGTCATCACCATGTCCTCTGTGGTACAGAACGGTCTGATCGCCAGAGACAGGATTTTCACCGTGTCTGTTCTTCTTCCGGATCGTCCGGGAGAGCTGGTGCGGGTATCTTCCGTCATAGCGGACAAGAAGGGAAATGTCATCAAGCTGGAGCACAACCAGTTCTACAGCACCAACCGCAATGCCGCGGTAGAGCTCCGCATTACGCTGGAAGCATTCGGAACAGAGCATAAGAAGGAGATTCTTGCAGCCCTGGAAAACGCCGGCTTTAATCCGAAGCTGGTTCACACAAATCTTTGATAAAAAGCCGCAGACCGGCTGCCGCACTGCCACAGGATGCATGCAGGCGGCCGGGACTGTTTTTTGTATGTCAAGGTAACCCGCTGTCCCGGAATACGACGGAATGAGTAAAAAGATCAGAGAGAAAAAAAGTACACTGTTCAGCCTTCTGTTTATTGCCGCGGTCATTCTTCTGACGCTGTGGAGTCTTTCACGCGCGGAAGATCCGGACAAGCTGATTAAGGATATCCAAAACGCCAGCCCGGTCTTTCTGGTTCTGGCTGTTCTTTGTGTACTTGCTTTTATCTGCCTGCAGGGCGTAGTGATCTGGCTGCAGTGCCGTTCGCTGAAGCTTCAGGAAAGCCTCTGGCGTTGTGTTCTTGTCGCCTTCCACGGATATTTTTACTGCAGCATCACGCCGATGCAGAGCGGTGGTCCCCCGATCCAGATTTATGATCTGAAGAAAGAAGGAATTCACATCTCTGTCGGAACACTGATTATTCTGATGGAGACTTTTCTTTTCAAGGTTGTCCTGGTCATTCTAAGTCTGGGAATGCTGCTGTTCGGACACCGTCTGATGCGCCGGTACATCTGGCCGGGGCTTTTTTTCTTTATTCTGGGTACGATACTTACCTGCGGGATCGTGGTTTTGATTTATCTCTCCATGTTTCATTCCGGCCTGCTCCGGAGACTGATCCTATGGCTTTTCCGAAAGCTGGAAAAACACCACCTGGTCCGCAGCAAAAAGGGACGGGTGGAAAAGCTTATCTCGGCGATGGACAAATACCGCGCGGCGGCGGGATATTTCCGGAATCAGAGAAAACTGGCGGTTCTTCTGCTGGCAGTCACTATGCTGCAGAGGCTGGCCTATTTTTCTACCACGTATTTCATTTATCGCAGCTTCGGCCTTTACGGGGTCTCTTACTGGACGATTGTCCTGCTGCAGGCGGCCATCAGCATCTGTGCGGATATGCTTCCGATTCCCGGCGGGGTCGGGATTACAGAGGCGCTGTTTCAGGTCTTTTTCCGGGATATCTTCGGTACCATGACCATTCCCGGACTCTGCCTGTCCAGAGGAATCACCTTCTATGCCCAGCTTTTGTTCTGCGGTATTTTCAGCATTGCAGCCCGCGTGGCTTTCCGGGTGGACAAGTCCCGGCTGGGTTTCTTTCAGACCTCTTTTATCGTTCCGGAGGATGCACCGTGATATGCAGAAGATAAATTATCAGCGTGAAATGGAACAGATTCTTGCGGAAGAGACGGCGGCCGGCCATGTGCCGAAACTGCTGCTTCACAGCTGCTGCGCGCCCTGCAGCAGCTATGTGCTGGAGTATCTGTCTGACTATTTTCAGATCACAGACTTCTTTTATAACCCTAACATCTCCCCGGAGGACGAGTACAGAAAGCGGTCGGAGGAACTGAAAAGGCTGATCCAATCCATGCCGCTGAAGCACCCGGTCATCTTTGCAGAGGGAACCTACTGCCCGGAGAAATTTTTTCAGATGTCCAGAGGACTGGAGGATGTTCCGGAGGGAGGAGAGAGGTGCTTTCTCTGTTATGAGATGCGTCTGCGGGAGGCAGCGGAGGAAGCGAAAAAGCGCTCCTGTGACTATTTTACCACCACACTTTCCATCAGTCCGCTGAAGAACGCGCAGAAGCTGAATGAAATCGGACTGCGGCTGGAGCAGGAGTATCATGTCCGGTATCTGGTGTCGGATTTCAAGAAGAAAAACGGGTATCGGAGATCGGTGGAGCTGTCCGGGATCTACGGCCTGTACAGACAGAATTACTGCGGCTGCGTATTCTCCAGAAGAGAGGCGCAGGAAAGGGAATGGAAAAAACAGCAGCAGCTGTAGGGAATGCATGGCGGCAGCACAGTATTTTTTCAGAAAAGGAGACAAAGCATATGGCACAGTTATGGGGAGGCCGTTTTACCAAGCAGACAGACAGGCTCGTCTACAATTTTAACGCGTCCATCGGTTTCGATCAGAAGTTTTACCGTCAGGACATCCGGGGCAGTATCGCTCACGTGAAAATGCTGGCAAAGCAGAAAATCCTGACAGAGAAAGAGAGAGACGCCATCATCCGCGGCCTGGAGGGGATCCAGAGGGATGTCGAGAACGGAACCCTGAAAATCACTTCCGAGTATGAGGATATCCACAGTTTTGTGGAGGCAAATCTGATCGAGAGGATCGGAGACACCGGGAAAAAGCTCCACACAGGAAGAAGCCGGAATGACCAGGTGGCGCTGGACATGAAGCTGTATGTGCGGGATGAGATCGACGAGACGGAGAGCCTGCTCAAGACGCTTTTGTCTGTCATAGACCGAATCATGAGGGAAAATGTGCACACGTATATGCCAGGATTCACCCATCTGCAGAAAGCACAGCCCGTCACGCTGGCTCATCATTTCGGCGCCTATTTTGAGATGTTCCGCCGTGACCGGGAACGCCTTCTGGACATCCGGAAACGGATGAATACCTGTCCCCTGGGCGCAGGGGCGCTTGCCGGAACCACTTATCCGCTGGACCGTGACTATACCGCCCGGCTGCTGGACTTTGACGGGCCGACCCGCAACAGCATGGATTCTGTTTCAGACAGGGACTACGTCATCGAACTGCTCGGCGCTCTCTCCACGATCATGATGCACCTGAGCCGGTTCAGCGAGGAAATCTGCATCTGGAATACGAATGAGTACCGGTTTGTGGAGATCGACGATGCCTACAGCACCGGCAGTTCCATCATGCCGCAGAAGAAAAATCCGGATATCGCGGAGCTGGTCAGGGGAAAAACAGGAAGGGTCTACGGTGCGCTGATCACCATGCTGACGGCGATGAAGGGACTTCCGCTGGCCTATAACAAGGATATGCAGGAGGACAAGGAGCTGACCTTTGACGCCATCGACACGGTGAAGGGCTGCCTGGCTCTGTTTACCGGAATGATCAATACCATGAAATTCAGGAAGGATGTCATGGAAGCCTCCGCCCGGCATGGATTTACCAATGCGACAGACGCGGCGGATTATCTGGTGGGGAAGGGCGTGCCTTTCCGGGACGCGCATGGCATCATCGGCCGCCTGGTTCTGCATTGTATTGACAGAGGCTGCGCCCTGGATGATCTGACACTGGAGGAATTCCGTTCCTTTGACAGCCATTTTGACCAGGATATTTACGACGCCATCAGCATGAAAAATTGTGTGGAGAGAAGAAACACCGCCGGAGCGCCGGGACCGGCCGCCATGGCAGCAGAGCTGGAGGCAGACAGGGAGTATCTGGATCGAACCTGATCAGGCAGATGCCGGAATCGGCTTTTTGCATAATTATATCTTGCAATTTTCGTGCGAAAAGTCTATAATACGCAAATGACGCACATATGTACGCCTGAGGGAGACACTGCGGAGGAACACTTAACCCGCAAAACCGGAAGACCGCACATTTGTACGAGCGAGAAAGACAAGCAGAGAGTCATCATTACAGGAGTTTAGGTCATGGAGATGGAGAAGAAACTGAAAGTAGGTATTCTGGGAGCTACAGGAATGGTCGGACAGCGTTTTGTCACCCTGATGGAGAACCATCCCTGGTTTCAGCCTGTTGTGCTGGCGGCAAGCGCCAGAAGCGCGGGACAGACGTATGAAGAGGCTGTGGGCGGACGTTGGAAAATGGAAACGCCCATGCCGGAGTATGTAAAGAACATGCAGGTGCTGAATATCGAAGAAATTGACAAAATCGCATCGGAAGTTGATTTTGTGTTCTGTGCCCTGAACATGCCGAAGGATCAGATCCGCGCGGTGGAAGAGCGGTACGCAAAGGCGGAGGTTCCGGTTGTGTCCAACAACAGCGCGCACCGCTGGACGCCGGATGTTCCCATGGTTGTTCCGGAAATCAATGACAGTCATTTTGATATCATTCCCTTCCAGAGAAAGAGACTGGGGACGACAAGAGGCTTTATTGCGGTAAAACCGAACTGCTCCATCCAGAGCTATGCCCCGATCTTAAGCGCGTGGAAGAAATTTGAGCCGACAGAGGCTGTTGTCTCTACCTATCAGGCGATCTCCGGCGCCGGAAAGACCTTTAAGGAGTGGCCGGAGATGCTGGGAAATATTATTCCTTTCATCAGCGGGGAGGAAGAGAAGAGCGAACAGGAGCCGCTTCGTCTGTGGGGCAGCATTCAGAACGGTGAAATTGTAAAATCCGACTGCATGAAGATTTCCGCCCAGTGCATCCGCGTGCCTGTTCTGAACGGACACACGGCTACCGTCAGTCTGAACTTCAGACAGAATCCTTCGAAGGAGGAACTGGTGGAGGCGGCGGAAGCCTTCCGGGGCTATCCGCAGGAACACAGTCTTCCCAGCGCGCCGAAGCAGTTTATCCAGTACCTGACGGAGGACGACCGTCCGCAGATCAGCAAGGATGTGAATTTTGAAAACGGGATGGGGATTTCCTTCGGGCGTCTGCGCAAGGATACCATCTTTGACTGGAAGTTTGTCGGCCTCTCCCACAACACACTACGCGGGGCGGCCGGAGGCGCGGTTCTCAGCGCGGAGACACTGGTTTCCAAGGGGTACATCACCGCAAAATAATATCCGGCCCGGCCGGACAGAGATACAGGCAGGAAATATACGGAATGGGAAAATCCTTATACATTGCAGAAAAGCCCTCCGTGGCGCAGGAATTCGGGAAGGCGCTGCATGAAAATCTCCGGCGGATGGACGGCTATCTGGAATCCGACAGCAGTGTGGTTACCTGGTGCGTGGGGCACCTGGTAACCATGAGCTATCCGGAAAAATATGACGAGAAATACAGGCGGTGGTCCTTCGATACACTGCCTTTTTTGCCGCGGAAATTTAAATATGAGGTAATCGGAAGTGTCAAAAAACAGTTTGACATTGTGAAGGGGCTTTTGAACCGGGAGGATGTGGATACCATCTATGTCTGCACGGACTCCGGGCGGGAGGGAGAGTATATCTACCGCCTGGTGGCGATGATGGCTAAGGTTCCGGCTTCCAGAAGCCAGAAGAGAGTGTGGATTGACTCCCAGACGGAGGAGGAAATTCTCCGTGGGATCCGCGAGGCAAAGGATATATCCGCCTATGACAATCTGGCTTCCGCTGCGTTCCTCCGGGCAAAAGAGGATTATCTGATGGGAATCAACTTTTCCCGCGCCCTTTCCCTGCGGTATTCCTACGCTGTCACGGACTATCTGGGTCAGAAATATCAGGCCATCTCCGTCGGACGGGTCATGACCTGTGTGCTGGGAATGGTTGTCCGGAGGGAGAGGGAAATCCGAAGCTTCGTCAAAACTCCGTTTTACCGTGTGGCAGCCACCCTCCGTCTGCAGGACAGAACCTTTGAGGGAGAGTGGAGAGCCGCGGATGGAAGCCGTTATTTCCAGAGTCCGAAGCTCTACAAGGAGAACGGGTTCCGCGAAAAAAAGGACGCACAGGAGCTGATCCGTATGCTGGAAGGACAGCCCAGGCAGGAAATGCTGGTAGAAAAGCTGGAGAAAAAGAAAACCAGAAAAAACCCGCCTCTCCTTTACAATCTGGCCGAGATCCAGAACGACTGTTCCCGCATGTTCCGGATCAGTCCGGATACCACGCTGAACATTATTCAGGAGCTCTACGAAAAAAAACTGGTCACATACCCCCGGACAGACGCCAGGGTTTTATCCACGTCCATTGCCAGAGAAATCGACAGGAATTTGTCCGGACTGAGAAACTACGGGCCGGCCGCAGGCTTTGCGTCAGAGATCCTGCAGAGCGGCAGCTGGAAGGGGATCGCAAAGACCCGTTACACGAATGACAGCCAGATCACGGATCATTATGCCATTATCCCCACCGGGCAGGGACTGAGCAGCTTAAAGCAGTTAAGTCCGGTGTCACAGAAGGTTTATGACGTCATTGTGCGGCGGTTTCTGTGTATTTTCTATCCTCCTGCGGTTTACACGAAAATTGCGCTGACAGCGTGTATGCACACAGCAGGTTTTACGGAGGGAAGGGAATCAGACGAGAGGTTTTTCGCGAATTTCAGCGTTCTGTCCGAAGAAGGGTATCTGAAGGCCGCATACAGACCCCGCGCCGCAGCCGCAGGCAGCACATCCCCAGGTCAGGCGGAGGCAGCGGGGACGGCCGGAAAGAAAAAGGAGACTGTTTCAGAAGATGCTCCCGAAGGAGAAAAGGATGAAAATCCGGAAGAGAACTCCTGTGACAGGTCTCTTCTGGAAGCTCTTTCCGGTATGAAAAAGGGAAGCATCCTGCCGGTAGAAGGCTTTGCGGTAAAGGAGGGAGAGACCTCCCCGCCCAAGCGTTATTCCTCCGGTTCCATGATTCTGGCAATGGAAAACGCAGGACAGCTGATCGAAGACGAAGAACTCCGGGAACAGATCCGCGGAAGTGGGATCGGAACCTCCGCGACACGGGCGGAGATTCTGAAAAAGCTGTTTCATATCCGGTATCTCTCGCTGAACAAGAAAACGCAGATTATCACACCGACCCAGATGGGGGAAATGGTTTTTGATGTGGTGAACTGCTCCATCCGTTCCCTGCTGAATCCGGAACTGACCGCCAGCTGGGAAAAGGGTCTCACCTATGTGGCGGAGGGAACCATACAGGAAGAGGAATACAGGAAGAAGCTGGAGACCTTTGTGGCGAAACACACCAACCAGGTGAAACAGACCGATAACCGGGCATACCTGAAGCGGTTTTTTGATGCCGCCGCTCCTTATTATAAAAAGACACCAGCCAGAACCCGCGGGAAAAGCAATCCGAATTCGGAAACAGGAGATAAAAATGTTAAAGTACGCGACAATTAAAGAGCTTTTTAATCTGGATGAGACGCTTGCAAAATCTCTGCTGGAGAGCAGAACCTGGCCCTGGGAGGTTCTTCCGCTCATACATGATTATATCCTTCAGGTAGGCCCGACGCTTCCTTCGGAGGAATACGAACAGCGAGAAGAGGGCGTCTGGATCGCCAGGTCCGCAAAAATATGGCCGACGGTCTCCATTACAGGTCCCTGCATTGTCGGGAAGAATGCCGAGCTGCGCCAGTGCGCTTTTATCCGCGGAAATGCCATCATCGGCGAGCATGCGGTAGTCGGAAACTCCACGGAGCTGAAAAATGTCATTCTGTTTAACTATGTGGAAGCTCCACACTATAATTATGTCGGAGATTCCATTCTGGGCTTTCACGCCCACATGGGGGCAGGATCCATCACCAGCAATATAAAATCCGACCGGAAAAACATTGTGATTAAAGGAGAAGACGGAAATATCGAGACCGGTATGCGCAAAATCGGCGCAATGCTCGGTGACTGGACCGAGATTGGCTGCGGTTCTGTGCTGAATCCGGGCAGCATTATCGGCGCGCACACAAACATCTATCCGCTTTCCAGCATCCGAGGTATCATACCTCCGGATTCCATTTACAAACGCGAAGGGGAGATTGTACCGAAGCGTTAAGATCAGATTTTATCCGGCATATTTTTTCAGACACCTGTTTTTGGCACATATGTCCGGCAGAAAGGAGACTTCCGCACAAGGCAGCCTGCCTGGCAGTCTGTCTGGCGGCCGGATAAGAATTCCCCCTTTACTTGCTCCTTGTTTTATGCGAAAATACAGGCAGCTTAATGGCTATATGATTACATTTTGAAAGGAGTTATACGATGATTTATTCACAGGAAGTAGAAGATATGTGCGTTGTGCATCAGGGCGTACATCATGGTGCTGCTCCTATTCCCGAAGAAGCAAAATGGGTTAAGAGCAGGGAAGTAAAAGATATTTCCGGTTTCACACATGGTGTAGGCTGGTGCGCTCCCCAGCAGGGCTGCTGCAAGCTGTCCCTGAACATTAAGGAGGGCGTGATCCAGGAGGCTCTGGTCGAGACTATCGGCTGCTCCGGTATGACCCATTCTGCGGCTATGGCGGCAGAAATCCTTCCCGGCCTGACGGTTCTGGAAGCCCTGAACACAGACCTGGTGTGTGATGCCATCAATACCGCTATGAGAGAGCTGTTCCTGCAGATTGCCTACGGACGTTCCCAGAGCGCCTTCTCCGAGGACGGACTTCAGATCGGCGCCGGTCTGGAAGATCTTGGAAAGGGTCATCGCTCTCAGGTTGGAACCATGTACAGTACCCTGAAAAAAGGCCCCCGTTATCTGGAAATGACAGACGGTTATGTAAAAGAGCTGGCTCTGGACGAGAATGACGAGATCATCGGTTACAAATTTGTCAACTTTGGAAAGATGATGGATTTCATCAAAGCCGGCGACGATGCCAATACCGCATTCGAGAAGGCTTCCGGTCAGTACGGCCGTGTCGCAGATGCAGTTAAGTTCATTGATCCGAGAAAAGAGTAACAGGGGAGGACGAAAGAAATGGCTTTATTTGAATCATACGAGAGAAGAGAAAAACAGATTCTGGCAAAGCTTTCCGAGTACGGGATCGGTTCTATTGAAGAGGCTGCTGAAATTACAAAGGCCGCAGGACTGGATGTATATCATATGGTAGAGAATATTCAGCCGATCTGCTTTGAAAACGCAAAATGGGCGTACACCGTAGGCGCCGCCATCGCGATCAAGAAGAATTGCCGCAAGGCATCCGAGGCAGCTGCAGCCATCGGAGAGGGACTTCAGTCCTTCTGCATTCCCGGTTCCGTAGCGGACCGCCGGAAGGTTGGACTTGGTCATGGAAATCTTGGAAAGATGCTTCTGGAAGAAGATACCGAGTGCTTCGCGTTTCTGGCAGGCCACGAGTCCTTTGCAGCGGCAGAGGGTGCAATCGGTATTGCAGAGAAGGCAAACAAGGTTCGTAAAAAACCGCTCCGCGTTATCCTGAACGGACTGGGCAAGGACGCTGCCAAGATCATTTCCCGTGTCAACGGCTTTACCTATGTAGAGACCGAGTACGACTACAAGACCGGCGAGCTGAAAGAGCTTTCCCGCACCTGCTACAGCAAGGATCCCAACGGAGCCCGTGCGAAGGTTAACTGCTACGGAGCAGACGACGTGCAGGAAGGTGTTGCCATCATGTGGCATGAAAATGTGGACGTCTCCATCACCGGAAACTCCACCAACCCGACCCGTTTCCAGCATCCGGTTGCAGGTACCTACAAAAAAGAGCGCATCGAGGCAGGAAAGAAGTACTTCTCCGTGGCTTCCGGCGGCGGCACAGGACGTACCCTTCACCCGGATAACATGGCTGCCGGCCCCGCTTCCTACGGAATGACCGATACACTGGGACGTATGCACAGCGACGCGCAGTTCGCAGGATCTTCCTCCGTTCCGGCTCACGTTGAGATGATGGGTCTGATCGGCGCAGGAAACAATCCGATGGTCGGCATGACCGTGGCGGTTGCCGTCAGCGTGGAACAGGCGGCAGAAGCCGGGAAGTTCTGAAAAACACAGGAAAATCAAGGATTTTCATTCTACTAAAATGGTCAAAAAAGTGGCTGATCCGGGGTTATTTGACCACTACTTGACCACTATTTGACCACCATCGTTTGACCTAACGCCGGTTGGTCAATGTTATCGGACTAACGACGGACAAATCTATCATTTCAATCCGGTTTTGGTGCGCTTCTGCGGTTCCGTAAAAATGGAACTGCCGCGTAAGCGCACCGGCCGGATTTTTCCTTTTCACAATTCCACAATCCCAGCATTCGATCTGCTTTACCAGCATAAACTTGCTTTGCCCGGCAGGACAGCACAATCCAGAAAGAATTATCATCAGAGGTGTGAGTTATCCTAATAGATGGTAAATGATAACGCAGTGGTACCGTCTCAAACCATTATTATTTTGCAAGATGGCAGTTGATGGGCATAAATGAGACAATGAATTGTGAATAATGCCGAGAATGAGTGCTGTTATATGCACGCATTTAGGAAAAATAACAGTTTCATGCTGTCTTCCCGCAATGCTATAATACATACTTATGAGATTTTTTTAATTTTTCATGAGGAAAAAGGAATGATCAAGAAAATTATTGCAATTGTTGTAATTTTTTTGGCAGCCGTAGGCGGCGTTGCCATGCTCTATGTGACGAACCTTCTGGGACAGGTGAATCATGTGGACGGGACGGAAAATACGGCGGACGTTACCGGCTTGCAGGCGGTAAACGCAACGTCGGAAGGCGGGAACAACATAGATCTGACAGGGATAGATACGAACGTCCTCTCGGATGATGATATCAAGAATATTCTGATTATCGGACAAGACCGCCGGGAAGGGGAAAACGGACGCACCCGTTCCGACACGATGATTATCTGCAGCATCAACACAAAGACGAACAAGATTTATCTGACGTCTCTGATGCGTGACATGTATGTTCCGATTCCCGGTTACGGGGCAAACAGAATTAACGCGGCATATGTGTTCGGCGGTATGGATCTGCTGGATTCCGTCATTGAGCAGGACTTCGGTGTCAAGATTGACGGAAACGTAGAAGTGGATTTCGACGGATTCCTTACGGCGATTTCCGAGCTGGCTCCTCTGGATATTGAACTTACCCAGGAGGAAGCAGAGTACATGATGACACATCCGCTGGATGGAACAATCAAGGAAGGGGATGCCCCGTGGGATCTGCATGAGGGAACCAATTCTCTTCAGCCCGGAGAACTTCTGGAATACGCCAGAATGCGGTATGTCGGAAATTCCGACTGGGACAGGACAGAGCGTCAGCGTAAGCTGATGAAGGTGGCGTTTGCAAAGCTGAAGACCTGCGACATCTTTACCATGCTGAAATTCGCAAAGGAAGTAGTGCCAACTCTGACCACTGACCTGACAAACAGTGAGATTCTCGGATATATTTATTCCGTGTATTCCAAGAATATGGAGGTTAATGACGAGACGCTTCGTGTTCCGATTGACGGTGGATATAAAGGCCAGTCTATCGGCGGAATGTCTGTTTTAGTTCCGGATTTTGACGCTAACGCAGAGGCGATTCAGAACTATATCTATGGAAAAGTCCTGAATGCAAAAGTGGCACAGCTGAGCGAGACGGATCTGAGTGAAGATTCGGTTAAATCCAACTACCAGCAGGCGGAAGAACTGGCTCCGTCCCAGGATGAGGATGAATACTATTATAATTCCGCAAGCAGCTCTGAGGAGAGCTACGAAACAGACAACACAGGAACGACGGTAACTCCTACGGCAGCTCCGGCAGATAACGGAACAGCCGGCGGGGCTGGCGGCACGGTTAACACAGGAGGAGATAGCGGGAATACCTCCGGCGGCACAACTGTCGCTCCGACAGAGGCCGCACCGACGGAAGCTCCGCCCACGGCGGCTCCGACACAGGCACCTGTGGTGGATGTGCCCTCGGATGCAGGAACAACCGCCGGAGATGCCACCCAGGAGGCAGCCGGCTGAGAAGTAAAAGAATGCCATACAGATAACAAGGGCTGCCGCATCAGAATGCGGCAGCCCTTGAGATAAATGGGAAATCTCTATGTAATGCATTTTTACAGTCGTTTGTTGAGAAATCAGATTTTATTGAAACAAAAGAAGGGCCGGGGTAAAATAATTATGAATTCTCAACACGAGACATTGAAAATCAAGGATTATCATTGGCTATAAAAACAGTGTAATCTCTGAAATGTTTTCAATGAGTACGCCAGTGATAATAGTTTCTGGCAAATTATAGAAAGCGCATTATATATAAATAAAGGCAGGAATATGGATATATCAAAGTATATAGATTCTGATCTTCTAAATAAATTTGAATTTTATAATTATGGTCATTCACTGGAAATTCTGCATGAATCATACCCAGAGGAATGGAAGGAACTGCAGGAATGTTTCCGAAAACTCAGCCTCTCTATAGATGATATAAAAAAATCAGGTGGAAACGAATCGCCTATTCCAAAGAAATTTGATGATATTCTTTATCCGTATGGCTGGAGAGAAATCCGGATATCCGGAGATTTGATCGTCAAGAAATATCCGAGAAAGGTGGCGCAGCGCAGAGGAAAATTTGCTGATGAACCTTATGAAGTAGAAACAATTACCGGTTATATAGATGGCCATAATATTGATTTCCTGAAAAACCGGGTTGCGTTTGATCTGGAGTGGAACAGCAAGGATCAGACGTTTGACCGGGATTTGCTTGCCATGCGAACTTATTTTGACTGCGGGCTTATTGATGTAGGAGTCATTGTCACAAGAGCTGGGGAGTTAAATGAGATATTCCGTGAAATACGAGATGATCATGGGCAGATCTTAATGAAAAAATATGGCGCAAGTACTACATGGATGGGGAAGTTAACCTATCGTCTTGATTCAAGAAGAAATGGAGGATGCCCTATACTTGCTGTTGGTATCAGAAAGGAATGTGTAGAGGATTATGGAAGACTTGCGGCTTACAATTCAGAACTTAAAAAAATTCACAAGCGGTAAAAAATACAATACAATTTATGCAGATCCGCCGTGGCAGTTTCAAAACAGAACAGGCAAGGTTGCGCCTGAACATAAGCGATTGACACGCTATGAGACCATGACTGTTGAAGAAATCAAAAAGCTTCCCGTATCAGATTTTTCCGGTGATAAGGCACAGTTATATCTCTGGGTTCCGAATGCGCTTCTCCCTGAGGGACTGGAGGTTATGGATGCATGGGGATTCGAGTATAAAACCAATATTATCTGGGAGAAAATCCGAAAGGACGGACAGCCGGACGGACGTGGTGTGGGATTCTATTTCAGGAATGTTACGGAAATAATTCTGTTTGGGATAAAAAAGAAGAGCGCACCAAACAGAACTCTGGCACCTGCAAGATCTCAGGTGAATATTCTGCGCACAATGAAGAGAGAACACAGCCGAAAGCCGGATGAGATTATTCCGATTATTGAAGCCTGCAGTGCCGGACCGAGGATTGAGTTGTTTGCAAGAGGCGATCGTGATGGATGGGATATGTGGGGAGATCAGGCGGATGCCTCATACGAACCAACCTGGGACACTTATGCAAATCATACCATTTCTTCATTGGCTCATAAGGATAAAACACATGGAAATTCTCTTCATGCGTCCGGAAAGTAAAAGAAAAAACACTTTTCATTCAGCTTCAGCCTGGATGTGGGGTGTTTTTTTCTAGCAATATTTTTTGTAACAAGAGACATTAGTTAAGGAAATTAGTTAATTACTAAAACTTCCCATACCCAAAATGAGCTTCGCACCTTTATGGTGTGGGAAGTTTTAGTAAACTAATTATTTACATCTGTTAACTCTAACAATAAAAGTGTAAAAAGAATAAATATATTTCTATAGTTTCAAATTATGTATCTATTCAGCACCCCAGACTCGGAACGCTTTGCGTTCCTCGTTGTGGGCGGTCAGAGCGGCTTCGCCGCTTGTCCGCCCCTCAGAAAACTTCTGAAATCGTCCGGTGAGCAAGCTCTCCGTCCGGATTTCATCAGTTTCCTGGGGGTGCTGAATAATTA
>OCTW011486003.1_pt1 | contig 24218 bp, 24 predicted proteins | sample 1539671 | NCBI WGS metagenome assembly OCTW01 (sample SAMN02144230, study PRJEB22623) | gut metagenome | biome: sheep rumen | host: Ovis aries | place: New Zealand | reverse complement strand
GTCAGGAGACGTTACAATTAATCTGCCAGGATATTTACTTAATACTTTTTTAATATTAGGCAAATCTTTTTCATCAAATAAAATAGTATATGCAGATCCTGTTCCAGATAAACCTGCAGCTTTCGCTCCTGCTTTTAACGCATCTATTGATATCTTAGTATCAACACATAAAGCAGCACAATATAAAAATCCATTTAAAGATAAAGCTTCTTCAATATTTTTATTGACTGCATTTGAGAATGCTAATTCCACAAGTGGTGCTAAAGTTTTCATAGCTTCAACATCAGACTGTGCAGTATATAAAGATTTGTTTGGTATATATATTAATACTTTCTCATAAGGCATAGTATAATCATATAAAATTTTTCTTTCATAATTGTTAGTTATCTTCCATCCCCCATAAAAAGATGCTATAGCATCATCAAAAGAACCAGTTTTTGTTACACCTACTTCCAATGAAGCATCAATAGCTAAATTTAATATATCCATATCAGTAATATTAACATCACTTCTAGATAATTTTGCTTCATCAAGTAATGTTAAAAGTGTTGCATAAACTGCAGAATTAGATGCTGCACTACTACTAGATAACCCAGAGCCTGCCGGTATATCAGATTTAGTTTCTAAATTTAAACATATGTTGGACACATTGAAATCAGGATATTCATTTAATTTATCATAAACTTTTCTGACACATAATTCCATTAAGGACATGTCCATGTCAGGATCATCTAAACTAGTACATATACATTCTATATCTTTATCAGAATGCCTATGTTTAACATTTACTTCAACTGTAACATACAATCCAATACCAAAAGCTGAACCTTTACCCATACTTATTGCATTTATTACTGTAGCAGAAGCTGGAGAACGAATTTTAACCATAATATCACTTTAATTTTTAATAATGATAATTTGTCATTAGTAAAAAATAAATATTACCTAATAAACTAAATAATTATTAATCTTAGTAAAAATATAAAATAGTCTAAATTAAGAAAAAACAAATGAAAAAAAAATTTCAAAAAATAATATTTATTAGGAGACAAGATTATGACAGCACATATAGAAGTTTTTACAACTGAAAATTGTCCTTATTGTCCAATGGCAAAAGATGCAGTTAATGAAGCAAAAAAATCATTTTCCGACAACGATGTTGAAGTAGAATTTATAAATGCTAATGAAGATATGGAAAAAATAAGAAAATACCAAATAATGTCCGTACCTACCATTGTAATTAATGAAGAAGTTGCATTTATAGGTGCACCTGAAACAAATGAATTAATAGAAAAAATCAAAGAAAACATATAACTAAACTCCCTTTTTTATTATTTTTTTAAAATATTCTATTTTTAATTCTTGATATTCAACTTGATTTTACATAAATAATTTAATTTAGTAATAATACAGTATTAAACAACTATAATGTGTATTAACTTATTCGAAAAAATGGAGGATTAAAAATAGAATCTCAAAATTCAAAAGAAAAATTTGGAATTACTACTGGAAGTGTAGCTACAGCAGCCAGTGTCGCCGCACTATTAAAAATTATAGACAAATCTCCAGAAGTTGTGACTATTTCTGCTCCTGATACTGAATTAACTGTTGAAATTGAAAATACTGAAATAATAAATCAGAAAAAAGCCAGATCAGTAGTTAAAAAACCAATGTATAATGATCCTGATGTTACTAGAGGCATCAAAATCATATCAGAAGTCACTTTAACAGACAAATGTGGAGAAGTTGAGATTATTGGTGGAGAAGGAGTTGGAAAAGTTACTAAACCCGGATTACAAATACCTGTTGGTGAAGCTGCAATTAACCCCGTTCCTCGCAAAATGATTAAAACAAATATTTTGAAGTATTTACCAGAAAATAAAGGAGTTAAAGTTGAAATTATCATACCTGAAGGTAAAAAAATTGCTCCAAAAACCATGAATAGCAGATTAGGCATTATTGATGGAATTAGTATTTTAGGAACTACCGGTATTGCACGTCCAATGTCATTACAAGCATATAAAGATTCCATGCGTGTACAGATAGATGTTGCAATAAATAATGGTTATTATGATTTATTATATGTTCCCGGAAATATTGGAACAAGAATTGCAAATGAACTTTTTGAAATAGAAGAATATGAAATTATTGAAATGAGCAATTTTGTTGGTTTCATGCTGGAAGAAGCACAAAAAACCGAAAAAGTCAAAACAATAACCATATTTGGACATGCAGGAAAACTAATTAAAATAGCTGCAGGAATAACTAATACTAAACAAAGTGTAGCAGATGCACGAAGAGAAATTATGACAGCCTATGCAGGTCTGGTGGGAGCCAGTACTGAAACACTCCGAGAAATATTTGAATCCATTACAACAGAAGATGTAATTAAAATATTGGATAGAGAAGGCATAACCATTGAAGTATTTGAATTAATCGCTGAAGAAATTATCAAATTATGTAATCTTAAATATGCTGATATAAAATTCAATGCAATAATAGTTAAAATGGATGGTACAATACTAACACCTTCACGTATGAAAAATGTCCCATTTAAATTAAAATAGGTGTACAAAATGAATATATGTATACTCGGTCAATATCCCCCACAAATAGGAGGTATTGCAACTTATACCAAACAAGTACAAGATTATTTAGAAAGTAAAGGACATAACGTATACATATTAACTTACTCTTCAAACATTCCTAGAGATAAAAATGTATATGAAGTAAATGTGATTAACATTCCAATACTTAGAGGTATTAGTTTTATTTTCAGAGCTAAAAAAATTCTTAAAAATATTATCAAGGAACATGATATTGACATCATCCACTCTAATTATATTATACCTCCAGGACTTGTATCAAGTCTTGTAAAAGAAAATAATGTAAAAACTGTTACAACCGTTCATGGTTCTGATATTAATATTTTACCCAATAATAAACTTCTAAGGCCAATAATTAAATATGTTCTAAAAAATATGGATGAAGTATATTTCGTTAGTGAAAAGTTATATGAAAAAGCTTTAGATTTAAATGTTCCAAATTTAGAAGAAAAATCTGTGATAACTCCAAATAAAGTTAATATTAATAAATTTAAACCTATTGCTGAAGATGAAAGAACATTAAAAGATAAATATACAGAACCTATTGTGATATTCATAGGAAATCTTGTAGAACAAAAAGGACTTAAATACTTACTAGAAGCTAAAAAAATTTCAAAAAGTAAATACACTTTATTAATATATGGAGATGGCCCTAAAAAAGAGGAACTTGAAAAATACATTTTAGATAATAAGTTAACTGACACATACTTAATGGGTAAAACTAGTACTCCTGAAAAAATAATACCTGAATCAGATATTATGGTTCTTCCATCAATTTCAGAAGGCGCAAGTATTGTAGCTTTAGAAAGTATGTCCTGTGAAAAAGCATTAATATCTACAGATACAGGTAATATTTCACAAGTAATAACAAATAATGAAAATGGTATCATTGTACCTACTAAAAACCCTGAAGAACTAAAAAATGCAATAGATAAACTAGTTTCTAAACCAGAACTACGAAAAAAAATAGGTAAATCCGCACGTCAACTAATTATTGAAAAATATTCCAAAATAGAAATTCCATACTTAAATAAACAATAATAATAATTTATTATCATAAATATAGTATAAGGAATACTAAATTTTCTAAAGGAGTGTGAAACATGAGCCAAATTAATTCTGATATCGAAAAAATAATACATCAATGCTACCCTTACATTGAAGAATACAATCCTGCTCAACAAGCTGTAATTGACTCAGGATATGTTGAAAAAAAGGAAAATTATATTATATCCATACCAACTGCAAGTGGTAAAACTATATTAGGAGTTTTAGCAGCTTTAAAAGTGTTATTAGAAGGAGGAAAAGTTGTATATGCAGTACCTCTGATTTCACTACAAAATGAAAAATATAAAGAATTCAAAAAATTCGAAGAATATGGCTTTAAAGTAGGAAAACATCCTAGAAGCTCCGATTTATCTGTCATGATTTTTGAATCATTTGATGTTTTAACTAGGACTTCTTTCAATCTCATGAGCGAAATTGACTTAGTAATAATTGATGAATTCCATATGATTGGGGATTATTCCCGTGGCCCTACAATTGAATGTGCAATTACAAGAATAAAAGAAAGAAATGCAGGCATGCGTATAATAGCATTATCTGCTACTCTCCAAAATATGGATGAAATGGCTCATTGGCTCGAAGCTGAAGTTGTTACACATGATTACAGACCTGTTCCATTACATAAGGAAGTATTATGTGCTGAAGAATATGGAACTAAAGACAAAAATAATTTAGTATTCAAAGTTTTGAATGATTCATTAAACGATTCTGCACAAATGCTTACTTTTGTATCTACACGAAGATTCACCGAATCTTTAGCAGATAATATGGCTAAAAAAATAGCTAAAAATTTACCTGAAGGTAAAAAACAGATATTTGAATCCATTGCTGAAGATATACTTGAAGTTCCTCGAAGAAAAAATAGTGAGCCTACAGAAGTTTGTTATAAATTAGCAAATTGTGTTAAAAATGGAATAGCTTTCCATCATGCAGGATTATTTGATAAACAAAAAGAAATAATAGAAGAAGAATTTGTTAAAGGAAACCTTTTGATGATAACTGCCACACCTAGCTTAATGTATGGTGTTAATTTACCATCAAAAAATGTAGTGATAAGAGATTATACACGATGGACTGATCAAGGCCAGATAAATATACCTGTATTTGATTATGAGCAGATGTCAGGAAGAGCTGGTAGACCAGGTTTTGATACTGAAGGAAATTCATATTTATTAGCTAAAACATATGATGAAGCTTTTAATTTAGATGAATATTATATACATGGTGAAATAGAAGTTACCAACTCCAAATTAATAGACAATGATGATGCTGTATTAAAACAAATAATTTCACAAGTTGCTAGTGGATTTGCCAAAGATTTAGATGATTTGATAGAATTTTTCAATAAAACATTTTATGGATTCCAAATAAGTCATACCTACAATTCAATGAGTTTTGGATTTAGTGATGAAAGCATAAAATATGAAATATCCAATGCTTTAGAATATTTAATACAGAATGGAATTTTAAGAGTCACTCCGTCAGGATTACAAACAACACCTTTAGGAACATTAGTATTTAGAAGTAACTATGCAGTAAAAACAGCAATTAAACTCAAAGATTATTCCAATATGCTTAATGAGGAATTTATGCCGGGACAATTAATATATGAAGTTTCTAAAACAGTAGATATGCCTAAAATAAATACTAAATATCGGGCAAATAAAGATAATATAAAACAAGTATTGGGAATGCACGGAGTTTACGTTGGTTTTGTACAAAATAGTGAATCTACAGCCGCCAGTTTACTTGAATGGATTAATGAGAAAAAAGAATATGAAATTGAAAATTATCTAAAAGTATATGCTGCCAGTACTAGACGTGCTAGTTATGAAGCTTCAAATCTCGTTAAATACTTCTATGAAATATGTGAAGTACTTGGACAATACAAATACCTTAATGAGATTGATAAATTAAGTTCTAGATTATATTATGGTGTTAAAGAAGAATTAATACCATTAGTTATTGGTATAAAAAGATTAGGTCGTCAAAGAGCAAGAAGTTTATATAATGCATTTGGTGAAAATTTACCTAACGCTTCCCTAAATGAATTAAAAAGAATTGATGGTATCGGTGAAAAAACTGCTGAAAACATCATAAAATTTTATGAAGATATAAAAAAGTGAAATTATGACTCAAATTCATGAAAATATGTCTTATAATGATTTAAAAGAATTTTTACAAAACGAAATTAAAAAAATTACTCTTAATGAATTATATGAATTATCTTTTCAATTTAATGATGATATGAAATATTTACCTCGTGAATATAAAAAGAAATATACTGAATCAGTACTAAATGTAATAATAAATAGATATTCTTCATTAAAAAATGATCATGATATTTATGAAGGTTATATAAATAAAAATGATTTTAAACAAATAAGCACAATACTTTCTGATAAAGAAGATTTAATAAGATATACTATGAATTTAATAGTAGTTTATACTACATATTTTCTAAAACAGCCTGTACATTTACCAGGAACTGTTTTTCCAGGAATGGTTAGTGTTTATACTGACGGTGAAAATTATTATTGTCCTGTCAAAAAGTTTCATATAAACAATCCTCAAGCTACATGTAAGTATTGTATTGCAAAAATAACGGATGATTAAAATGGCAAAAAAAGATATTGTTAATGAAAAAATCAGAGAAAATGAAAGAAAACGTGATCAATTAATTAATAAACAATTAAGTAAATTAAATGAGAAGTTAAATCCTAGTTCATTTAATTTAGATAATTATATGAAAGGTACCTCTTTAACAGAACAGTATCATGACTTAATTAATCAAAAAGATAAAATAAACGCAACACAAAAAAGAACTGTTAATCAAGCTTATAACATGATTGATGTTGAAATGTATAAATTAAATAAAAAAATAGATGCAAAAATACGTAAAATGGAATATGACCTAGAAAATAAAAAAGAAAATATACTTAAATTAACAAAATACTATTAAATTTTTAAAAGAGGAGATTATCCTCCTCCAATTCCATCATCTTTCATTTCAGATCCTATACTATCTGAAAGTTGATCTTTAACCTCATCAATTGAAATTTCTTTTTCTTTAATAGTTATATCTTTATAATATTGTTCTTCAGTAACTTCAACAAATTCTGTATTATACCATAATTTAGTTAATTCATCAACTGCTATTAAAGCCCAAGAACCATTTTCATCCACTTTAGTATCTTCTACTTTTCCAACAGTCCCCACTTTTGTATAAATTATATAAGAACCTACAGTTATTTCTTGACCATGTTTATCTTTAACTGACATATGACACCTTCCTTAGTAATAGTTATTCTTTAATTAATATAAATTCATTTTCAATATACTGTTTAACAACTTATTGTCTTTTTGAGTATTTCTTATAATTTTAGGTTTTTTATTGGTTAAATCTATTATAGTTGATGGTTTATTATTTTCAATTAAACCAACATCTAAATAAACACTTATATCATCATTCAATTGACTTATAATATCTTGAATATTATTAGGAGTTTTCTTATTGGATAAATTAGCACTAGTTGAAGTAATTGGAAAATATTTAGTCAATTCAAAGCAAATTTCATTATCAGGTATCCTTATTCCTATAATATCTGAATTAGAAGTTAATAATGAAGATATTGATTTTTGTTTTCTGAGCAATAACGTATATGGTCCTGGAAGTAAATCTTGAACAATACTTCTTAATAAATCATCCATTTGAGCAACTTGTTCTAATTGTTCAAAGTCATGTACACAAATAGAAATAGGTTTATCTAAAGAACGATTTTTAACTTCAAATACTTTTTTTAATGATTCATCATTATTAATATCTGATGCAATTCCATAAATAGTGTCTGTAGGATACACAACAAGATTACCTTTTTTCAATTGATTTAACACGTCTTTTAAATCATCTTTAGTGGGATTAGTTATTACTCTCATTGATTATCACTTAATTATCATAAATATATATAATCCAATATATAAATAGAATATTATGCTTAATAATAAACTTCGACCACGGACTAATAAAATTACTGGTAAGATAGGCGAAAATATACCTATTAATCCAAATATTATAACCATAATAGGATTATTAATTAGTATTTTTTCAGGAGTATTATTCGCTTCAGGCAATTTAATAGCTGGAGCTGTATTTATAATACTTAGTGGATTTTTTGATATGATTGATGGTGCTATAGCACGTTCACAAAATCGTAGAACTAAATTTGGAGGATTTTTAGATTCTACTTGTGACCGTTTTTCAGATGCAGCCATTATCATCGGATTAATATTCAGTGGTTTTATTGACCCAATATTAGGTGCTTTGGCAATCCATTCATCAATGACTGTAAGTTATATCAGAGCTAAAGCTGAAAAAGAAGGAATTAAATGTACAGTGGGAATAGCTGAAAGAGCAGAAAGATTATTAATAATAACTTTTGGTGCAATAATTGCAGGATTATTAAACAACTCCCACAGCATCATGTTCATAGCCATGGCACTATTAACAATATTAAGTTATATAACAGTTTTCCAAAGAATACATCATGTTTGGATTAACTTAGAAAAAGAAGAATAAATTCACCATCCATTGTAGTTTATTTTTTTCAAACTACATACCTACCAGTAAAAATCGGATAATATACTTATTATTCGATTATTTTTATTTTAAATAATATTATTCATTTAATGAAGTAACATAACTAATTTTTAGGAAATTAAATATTTTAACATCATACTCTAAACTTAAACTTTAAAAATAAAAGAATAATAAAATAACAACATCACGTGATACTATGAGAACATATAACACAGTTATTATTGGTGGAGGAGCAGGAGGAATACTTGCAGGAATCTATCTTAATGATAAAAATACAATACTACTTGAAAAAAATGAGATTCTTGGAAAAAAAATTCTTATGACTGGTGGAGGCAGATGTAACATAACCAATAATCGACCTATTCATGAATACATAAAAAAATATTATCATTCTGGAAACTTTTATAGAGATGCATTCAATACATTCTTTAATAAAGACATTATTAAATTATTGGAAGATAATGGATGTAAAACAAAAATAGAAGATGATGAAAGAGTATTTCCTAAAAGTAATAAATCAAAAACTGTTGTTAACACATTAACCCATATTTTAAATAAGTCAAACACCTATTATCAACTTAATAGTAATGTAACAAATGTAGAAAAAAAAGAGGAACACTTTATCATTACTTACAATAATAAAAAAATCAGGACAAAATATTTAATATTGGCCACAGGAGGCACATCTTATCCTGAAACTGGTTCAACAGGTGATGGATATGAATTTGCAAAGAATCTAGGACATGAAAAATCTAAAAAAATGTCAGGTTTATGTCCTATAAAAACTAAAGAAACATGGGTTAAGCAATTACAAGGAATAACCGTACAAGTTAACTTAGAAATTAAAGCAAATAAAAAATCAATTGTAAAAGATAAAGGATCAATAATTTTTACCCATAATGGTATTAGTGGATATGTAATACTGGATAATAGTATGGAAATAGAAAAACACTTGCAAAAAAATCAAAAAGTAATAATTAATTTAGATTTAGTAGAAGAATATGATTATGAAACTCTTGATAAAAAACTACAAGATGATTTTAGTAAATATGGAACAAGAGGCTTAAAACGTTATATGCATGAATATTTACCAAAAAATATGAGCAGCGTATTTTTAAATATACTATCTCTTGATGAAACAAAAACACTTAATCAAATTACCAAAAAAGAAAGAATTATTATACGTGACCATCTAAAAAGATTACAGTTAACTATAACTGATGTTATTGAAACACAGGCTATGGTAACTAATAGTGGAATTAAACAAAAAGAAATTGACCCGTCTACATTTGAATCTAGAATTATGGAAAATTTATTCATAGTTGGAGAATTAATTGAAGGATGTGGACAATGTGGTGGATATAACCTCCAAAAGGCATTTTCAACAGGAGTTATTGCAGCAAAAACTATTAACGAGAGGTTAAAAAATGATTCGTCTTAGTTATAAACGACAACAATACCAAAAAGACATGATTGACAATATTAAACTTTTAGATAATGTGGTTGAATTAGGTTGTCATGTTGGGACATCCACAAAAATTATTTCTAGATTAAATCAAGATGGAACAGTATATGCTTTTGATAATAGTCCTGAAAGTGAAGAAGCTATGAATAATTTAGGATTAGATTATAGAAACATAGAGTTTACTAGAGCAGATGTTAGAAAAAAAGAAGTGCTATATAATTTTTGTAAAAAAAATGAAAAAATAGATGTGCTCTGTGTAGACTTGGGAGGCGGTTATCATCCTGATACTGTTTTTAAAGTATTTTTTCTATGGTCATCACTACTTAAACCTCGATTAAGTTTAATTAGAAATCGTGGATTGATAGATTTTATAAAAAGTAGCACAGCTACTGAAGATATAATATCTAAAAAAGGATATTTGGAAAGTTCTGCAGATAATATCATCCCTAATTCATTTAAATAAATGAGTTGTGAGTCATATTATTTATCTTCTTTTAATTTTTTAAAAAATGAACAGTTACCAAAAAATAAGACCATAAAAATTATATTTAAATAATTATATATAAAATAATATAAAAATTTTGAAAAAAAATACATTTATAATTCATTTGAAAGTGATAAAATGATTGGAAAAAAAATTCGACTTGAAAGAATAATTAACCGTGAAACAGGAAAATGTATTATTTCTCCTATGGACCATGGATTATCTGACGGTCCTATACCTGGATTAATAAACATGACAGAAACTATAGATGCAGTTGCAAAAGGTGGAGCAAATGCTGTACTTATGCATAAAGGTATGGTAAAAACTGGTCACAGAGGATACGGATCCGATATTGGATTAATTTTACATTTATTCGGAAGTACCAGTTTAAGTACTGACCCACACCACAAAGTACAAGTAACTAGCGTGGAAAAAGCATTAAAACTTGGAGCTGACGCTGTAAGTATACATATTAATGTTGGTTCAGAAAAAGAAGCTGAAATGTTACAAGTAAGTGGTAGAATAGCAGAAGAATGTGATCAATGGAGTATGCCCCTTCTAGCAATGATGTACCCAAGAGGTCCAAAAATATCAAATGAACATGATGTAGAAGTAGTTAAACACGCTGCTCGTGTAGGTGCAGAGTTAGGTGCAGATATAGTTAAAACCAATTACACCGGAGACCCTGACACATTCAAAGAAGTTGTGGATGGATGTCCAGTACCTGTAATAATTGCTGGTGGACCTAAAGTTGAAACAACAAAACAATTATTTGAAATGGTATACGATGCTATGAGTGTTGGTGCAGCAGGAACAGCATTTGGAAGAAACGTTTTCCAATCTGAAAGCCCTGAAAAAATGACAAGAGCACTCGTTGGACTAATTCACGAAAAAATGACCCCTGATGAAGCATTAGAAATAATCAAATAGAAGGTCTAATAATGAAATTTGCATGGATTAACCCAAATGGTACCTGGAAAGATCGTAAAGAAGCTATAATTGATGCATTAGAATCAGGATTCGAATATATAATGGATTTTGATAATGCAGATACAATAAAAGAATTAGGTAACGTTAGTATAATATCTGATAAAGATAATGCAGACATAACATTAGTAGGTTATAATGAAAAAACCACAATACAAGATATTAGAATAGCCCAAAGCAAAGGAAAAGAAGTAGCTGCATATATTGAAATTAATAATAAGGAAGATGAAAAACTCGCATCCGAATTTGGTACTGTAGCAGATTATATAATTCTTAAAGGAAAAAACTGGAAAGTTATACCCTTAGAAAATATAATAGCTAGTTTACAAAAGGAATCTTCAAAAATTATTGTAGATGTACCAAATTATGAAGAAGCAAAACTTGCTTTAGAAACTATGGAAGTTGGTTCTGATGGAGTATTACTATCTTCAAATGATGGTGACCAAATAAGAAAATTAGGAAAACTTATTGAAACAGTCTCTCAAGAAAAATATGAATTACAAAAAGCTACAGTTACTAAAATTCAAAGTGTAGGTATTGGTGACAGAGTTTGTGTTGATACATGTTCAATGATGGAAATTGGAGAAGGAATGCTCGTTGGTTCCTATTCATCAGGATTATTCTTAATTCATAGCGAAACATTAGAAAGTGAATATGTTGCTTCAAGACCATTTAGAGTAAATGCAGGACCTGTACATGCTTATGTAATGACTCCTGAAAATAAAACAAGATATCTTTGTGAACTTGAAGCAGGTGATGAAATAATAACCATAAATAGTGAAGGTGTAGCAAAAAAAGCAATTGTGGGTAGAGTTAAAATTGAAAAAAGACCTCTACTTTTAATTGAAGCAGAGTATGAGAACATTAAATTAAGAACATTAGTTCAAAATGCTGAAACAATAAGATTAGTCAATGTTGATAAACAACCAGTATCAGTATCTGATTTAAAAGTTGGAGATAAAGTACTCGCTTATTTCAGCCCTGAAGCAAGACACTTTGGAATGGCTATTGAAGAAGATATAATTGAAAAATAAATCACCACCCCCTTTTTTTATTTCTTTTTAAAAAAAAATATTGTATTTTTAGAGGAAGATATATGCGTGAATTTTTAGCTATAGAAATTGAAGAATTTTTGAAAAATAATATTCAAAAAACTCAAGAAACTATCAAAAATACTGATTCCTGTAAAGTAAATTATGTGAAAACAGAAAATATTCATTTAACTCTAAAATTTTTTGGAGAAATTAATGATAAACAGGAAAAACAAATAATTAAAATAATTGAAAAAACTATAGAAAATTATAAACAATATACAATAAAATTAGCTAAAATAGGAGCATTTCCAAATATAAATCGTCCACGAGTTATTTGGACAGGTATTAAAGATAAACATGACATAACTATTAAGTTAATAAAAGAATTAGATAATGAATTTAATAAGATAGGTTTTAAAAAAGAAAAAAATTATGTTCCTCATATAACCATTGGAAGAGTAAAAGAAATTCATGATAAAAAATTATTAACAGACACTTTAAAAGACCTTAAAAATGAATACATGGGAAAACTAGAAATAAAAAGTTTATCTCTTAAAGAAAGTCAATTAACCCCTAATGGTCCTATTTATACAACTAAAAAAGAATTTAAATTAGGTGAATTATAAATGAAAAGAATTGTTGTTGCTATAACTGGAGCTAGTGGTGTTATATATGGTATACGACTTCTTGAAGAATTAAATAAAGAAAATATTGAAACACATTTAATTATATCCGACATAGCTAAAGATATAATAAATTATGAAACTGATTATTCTATAGAAGATATAATAAAATTATCTGATTACCATTATGAAGAAAAAGATCTTAGTGCAGCTATTAATAGTGGTTCATTTAGTTTTGATTGTACAATAGTTATTCCATGTAGTATGAAAACACTATCCGCAATAAGTAATGGTTATGGAGATAACGCAATAACCCGAGTATCTGATGTCACTCTCAAAGAAAAAAGAACATTAATTATAGTTCCTCGAGAAACTCCATTAAGAACAGTCCATCTCGAAAATATGACACAAATTAGTAGAGAAGGTGGAATTATTTTACCCGCTATGCCTGGTTTTTATCACAAACCAGAAAAAGTTGATGAACAAGTAAATTTTATTGTTGGAAAAATTTTAGATATTCTAAAAATTAATAACAATTTATTTACTAAATGGAAACAATAATTTTAATTAACAATGAAATAGTTGGGAGGTTAATTAAAATGCTATTTTTTGATATTAGTCCAGATTCAGAATTTGAAAAAATCGAAAAAGTACCTGGACCTACAAAAGAAGAAATAAGAGCTTTAGTTATCAGTAAAACAAGACTAACTGATGAAGATGTTGTAGTTGATATTGGCTGTGGAACTGGTGGTTTAACAGTAGAATTTGCTAAAAGAGCTAAAAAAGTAATAAGTATCGATGAAAATCCAGATGCTGTGAAAATAACTAGAAAAAATCTAGAAAACTTTGGTTTAGAAAATAAAGTCGAATTAATAGAAGAAGAAGGTTTAAAAGCTCTGGATAATGTTGATGACTTTACTAAATTAATGATTGGTGGAAGTGGAGGTAACCTTCAAAGTATTATCGAAGAGGGTTATATAAAATTACCTGTTGGTGGACGAATAGTTATTACATCAATTCTTCTTGAAACTGCTACTGAAAGTGTTGAAACTTTAAAAGCATTAGGTGCATCACCTGAAGTAGTTAACGTGAATATTTCACGTGGTGAAGTTCTTGATAGAGGTGTAATGATGAGAGCATTAAATCCTATTACAATTATTAGTGCTAGAAAAGATTAACACTAATAATTAACTTTTTTTTACAAATTTTTTATTTTTGAGGTTTGATACCATTTACAATGATATATTAAAAGAAATTAAACCTTCTCCAAAAGATAGAGAAGAAATTACCATGTTAGCAGATAAACTTATGAATATTATCTTAGAACATGCAAAAACTATGAATATTGAAGTAACATGTAAACTTGTAGGTTCGGTATCTAAAAAAACTTCATTAGTAAATAAAGCAGATATTGATATTTTTATAGCATTTCCTCTTGAGTATGATGAAGAAAAACTTAAAGAGTACGGATTACATCTAGGTAAATATTGTATAGATGAAGTTAATGGTAAATGTGAAAAAAAATATGCATCACATCCATATATAACAGGACATATTGATGGTTATGAAGTTGATTTTGTACCTTGTTATAAAATCAAAGATGCCAGTGAACTAAAATCAGCCGTAGATAGAACAATTTTACATACAAATTACGTTCAAAAACATTTAACTGATGAAGAAGCTGATGAAGTATTATTACTTAAGAAATTCATGACTTCTGTCAATACGTACGGTGCAAATTATAAAGTAAGTGGATTTTCAGGATATTTATGTGAATTATTAATATTACATTACCACTCATTTGAAAATATTATTAAAGAAGCGGCTAATAAATGGCATAATGAATTTAAGATTGATTTAGAAAATTATGGAACCTGCTCTAATTATCATGACCCCCTAATTGTTATAGACCCTGTTGATCCAAATCGTAATGTAGCAGCAGCATTAACTATGCAAAAATTTTCTGAATTTATTGCAGCTTGTCGTAATTACCTTAATAATCCTAAAATAGAATATTTTATGGATAAAAAGATAGAAGTATCCAAAGAAGAATTAATTAATGAATTCAAAAATAGAAATACACACTGCATTATTATATCTTTCAGTGTACCTGAACGTCCTGATGATGTTATTTACCCACAAGTAAATAAAACCATGAAGTCCTTGAAAAAAATATCCCAATTACATGATTTTAAAATTTTAAAAAGTGGTTATTACATTAACAAAGATTATACCAGTTGTATTATTTTAGAATATGAAATAGCTAAACTACCTATACTTAAATTACATTTAGGACCATTAGTAAAAGATAGAAAAAATAGCCAACATTTCTTAGATAAATACCCTGATGCTTATATTTCTGATGAAAAATGGGTTGTGTTAAGTAAACGTGAATATACTACTGTTGAAGATATGTTTACTGATTTAATTCAAACAGAGAATATAAATAAATTAAAACTTGGAAAAAATATAAAAGAAGAAATGTTAAATCAGTATAGTATCAAGACTATAACTGACTATTTAAATGATGCTAATCCTGAAGAATATTCCTATTTGTTTATGTATTTAAATCCAGGTTATAAATTAAGTCGTTAATATTTTCTTTCATAAACAAATTGGGGTACTGCCTCATCAAAAGGATCGAATGTTTCGATATTTCTGATTAATGTAGATTTCATACTAACTTTAGAGTGTAATGTTGAAGGAAGTCGTAAGATACGTTTTAAATCAATAGACACTTTAGTATCTGTAATATTCATATTAACCCTGCTTACAGCATTAATTAATTTATCATATCTTCTAGGACCAATTTTTGATTTAAACATTCCCCAACTATCTTCCTCTAAGAAATGTCTATATTTCAACACATCTTTTAAAAGTTTATCATTTACATCATCTAGTTTTGAATTTTTAGTTAAATGTTGAATAGTGTACTTAGACCATCGAGTAAAATTCTTAGGATATCCAAATGGAACAATAAAATGAGGGGTTTTATGTCCAGACATATTAGTTAATTCAGGTACATTTGCACCTATTACATATTGAACTATCTGTCCACGAATATCACTTGAAGAATCCATTACTGATTCATCTAAAACTCTTACATGATATCCTCTACCAGAATAAACCATATTTATATTTTTTAATCCCAAATCATCTTTTAATACATCTGTAATCATGAGGACAATGTCTTTTGCTTGATTAAGACATACATCACATACTTCACCTTCTGAACAATCACATACTCTAATAGGTATATCCTTTGCATCAACATCAAAAACTAATTCTGATTTTTGCCAGCCCCTCCTAAATTTTGGTTTATCATAAAATGCTACTGAAACATATGAAGCAAAAGGAAATCTTATTCGCATAAATTTTTTCAATTCATTAGGATTTAAAAATGTTTTATATCTATCATTTGGTCCTTGTCCATTATGATCAAAACCAAATTCCCGATTAGGCAGTGTATTTAACACAAAATCAGGAACATCATTGACAGACCATTCTTCAGTATAGAAAATTTTCCTTTCTTCACGAGTTGCAGGTTTAAGATTAATTTCCATCATTATTCACCTGCCCATTATTAGTTCTTTTAAGCAATTTTCTTTTACGATTATAATAAGTTAAAGGATTACCTATTTTTTTACAATCCACATTAGGATGACATAAGTTTGGCATATGTAATTTAATTTTTTCACAGCTCATAGGAGTGTACCACTGAGTTTCTCCTTCATTGTCCAATTTAAGTTCATCATGCATACCAAAACCCAATTTAGAATTTATATTAATCTTTTCCTGTGGCTGATCTTTAAATAATGGTGGTCTACATGATTGGGCTGCTTCATAAATCAAAGGTAAGACTTCCTCATGAGTAATATCTAAAGAAGGATCCACATCAGAAACTTTCATACTTTGATCTAGAGAAAATATTCCAGGATACAATCTTGCATATGACACAAATGGGGTTAAAAACAACACAATCGCATCATTTCTACCACCACTTTTTATACCTTCCATACATTTACGTGCACACGGAGGAAAAGCTTCAATTTGATATTTCACTGGTTTTGTATCATCCAAATTAATTTTACCATGTCCAGAATATTTGACTTCTTGAGCTTCTTGATGGAGTTGTTTTAATTGATTAGCTAAATCTTGAATTAAAGGATTAGGTTCAACCATACGTTCGACCATTTGGGCAACATTAGCTATGTATTTTCTAGACTGTATAGTTATTAAACCACTTAATAATTCAGATTTTGTTTTTAAACCTCCTGTTGTATAATATACATCCTGAGGATATCTACCTTCTATTAAACCTCCAAATTCTATTACAAAATCATCATAATCTATTATTGCTCTTCCATTAGACAATAATAACTGGTCAAGTTCTAAACTACTAACTTCTAAAACTTCCTTAATATCAGTCCATTTAAGATTATCAGTATTAACTAATTGAGCTAATGATTCTCGTATTACATCCTGTTTATCTTGTTGAGATAATCTATCAATTCTTTGAGCTATTAATTGATTTTCAGACTCTATTACTTGTTTAGCTTCATGACTATCCAATCCATAGCCTATAGCTACAGCTTGACATAATAAATAGAAAGAAACTACATCATATTCATATATATCTGGATTAAACAAGTATTCATAATTTTTTTCTTCAAATTTATCAGTTTTTCTAAATAAGTACCATTCAAATCTAGTTAATGCTAATTTCAATAAGGTATCAGGCACTCCTACAAATGATTGATTAGGAGTATTGTGAATTATATCTATTAAATCATCATTTCTAATGTTTAAAGTATCTAATTTACCTAATTTTCTTACAATTTCTTTAGCATCTTCACTAAATGGGTTTATGAATGAAGTTTTTATCATAATAATATATACTTTCATCATCATTCTACATAATATTTTAGAATAATATGATTAATTTAGATTAAATCAATATAGTTGATTATGTGCTTGAAATTATAATTATACTTGGTTAAACCTTTAATAATCATTTGAATACACTTATTATCGTTAATTTTAGTAAGTTCTAATTTAATATAATAGAAATTTGGATAATATTTAATTTACAATATTCTATGCATATCCTAATGAATTTATGTATCCTCCGTTTAGAGTATTACTCATATTTCAACTTATCAATTTTTACTGAAAAAATAAAAAAACAAATCAGTTATATGTTTATCAAAAGTCAAAAATTAAAATTAGAAAATTAAATAAATAAGTTTTATCATATATAAATATTAATTATCTTCCATTTTTATTAATTAAAGTTAAAAAACAAGATGTTTTAATTAATTAAATTACATTAAAAGATAATAATCAAATAAATTAAAGAGGGAGAATTTATATATGGAAAAATTATTCATATCTTGTGCATTACCTTATGCTAATGGGGCATGCCATTTAGGTCATTTACGTTCTACTTATATTCCTGCAGATATTTATGCCAGATTTAAGCGAATGAATAATGTGGATACATTAATGGTTTGTGCTACTGATGAACATGGTACACCCATATCTGTAAGAGCAGAACAAGAAAATATAAACCCTAAAGATATAACAGATAAATATCATGAACTTATAAAATCAGATTTAGAGAAATGTAATATATCTTTAGATAGTTTTAGAAGAACTAGTGATCCTATTCATTATGAATTATCTCAAGAATTCTTTTTAACATTATACAATAATGGATATATTTATGAAAAAGAAATTGATCAATTATATTGTGATAATTGTAAACGTAGCCTACCTGATAGATATGTTACAGGAACTTGTCCATATTGTGATTCTGAAGGAGCAAGAGGAGATCAATGTGAAGTATGTGGACATCATTTAGATCCAATTCAACTTAAAGAACCTCATTGTTTAATTTGTAATGGAACACCTCATGAAGAAAAGTCAACCCAATACTATTTTAAACTTCATGAATTCCAAGATAAATTAAACGAATGGATTAATACTAATAAACATTTACCCTCAAATGTGAAAAATTTTGCTCAACAATGGATTAATGAAGGTCTTAATGATTGGATAATGACTAGAGATATGTCATTAGGAGTACCTGTACCTTTAGACGATTCTAACAAAAAAGTATTATATGTTTGGGGAGAAGCTTTTGTTGGTTATATGTCTTCAGCTGCTACATGGTCTAAGGAACATAATATTGATTGGAAAGAATATTGGGATAGTAAAGTTGTTCATTTTATTGGAAAAGATATTATTTATCATCATACAATATTTTGGACTAGTATGTTAATGGGACATGATTATAACTTACCGTATTCTATTGTAGGTGGAGGATATCTTTCACTTGAAGGACAAAAAATGTCAACTAGTAGAGGTTGGGTGATTTGGGCTAAAGATTTCTTTGAAAATTTTGATAGTGATTTATTAAGGTATTACTTAGTTATAAATGCTCCACTCAATAGAGATACTGATTTTTCATGGGATGATTTCCAAAGAAGAATTAATAATGAATTAATAGATAATGTAGGTAACTTTATTCATAGAACAATTTCATTTACCAATAGATTCTTTGATGGTGAAATACCTGAACCTGGAGAGTACTCTGAAGAAGACGAAGAATTTGAAAAAATAATTAAAGAGTTACCAAATAAAGTTGCCAAATACATTGATAACTTCGAATTCAGAGAAGGTCTTGTTGAAATAATGAATGTTACAAAAAAAGCCAACAAATATTTCAATGATAAAGAACCATGGAAAGGAGTTAAAGAAGATATGGGTAGTGCAAAAACTTGTTTATATCTTTCTAACCAATTAGTACATACATTATCCATAATTTTAGGACCATACATTCCTGAAACTACTCAAAAAATACGTAAAGCATTAAATATGCCTTTAGAAAATGTTAAAGGATTCACTGAATTTGATGAAAGAAATCCTAAAGTAAAATGGGAAGAATCTAATGAATTCTTAGAACCAGGTTATAAAATAAATAAAACAAAACCTTTATTCAAAAAAATAGAAGATAAAACTATTCAAAAACAAAAAGATAAATTATATAAATTACTTGATAATGAAAATGAAAATAAAGAGGATGATAAAATGAGCGATTTAATAAGTATTGATGAATTTGGAAAAGTAAAATTAGTTGTAGGACAAGTAAAAGAAGCTGAAAGAATAGAAGGTTCAGACAAACTATTCAAATTACAAGTTGACTTAGGTGACGAAGTTAGACAACTTGTAGCCGGTCTTGCAAAAAGATATACTGCTGAAGAAATGGTTGGTAAAAAAGTTATTGTTGTAGCAAACTTACAACCTGCAAAATTATTTGGAGTACAATCCAATGGAATGTTACTTGCTACAGAAAGCATGGAATTATTAACAACAGATGGTAACGTTGGTGAATCAATACAATGAGCGAACTTTTAGTGACTCAAAGTGAAAAATTTCTTAAAGGGATACAGCATAAACCTCTACTTGCAGAGAGTATAGAAGATTTTGATAGTTTCATTGAAATATATGTTTACTTACAAAATAATCTTACAGAACTACAAAAATTACGGAATAAAATGGAGATAAGAGGTTATACGTCTCCTTTTAGTGCTTTGAAACGTTTTGGAAAAGGTAATACTTCTAATCATGAGATTATACCTGATGATGTATATGATCAATCTAGACATGCACAATATTTCCGTATAAAAGCATCCAGTAAGAAAAATATACTCGATCAAGTAAAATCCGCTATTTCATCCCACAATATTGCCATAGGTCACTTAAAAGAATATGCTATAATAAATTGTAATAAATGTGGACAACATTATAAAAAAAATAATATAGAAAATATTCTAATTTATGATGAAGAGTTCAAAGTCAAAGATTGGCAATGTGTTTGTGGATCTAAAGATTTAGAATTTGAAGTTGACAAAAGTGGAATTAGTAGATTAGAAATAATCAAATATTTACCTCTTGGAGGAGAATATTTATTAAAAAGATCACAATTAAGTAATTATAGTCTTGAAGCATACCGTAACATTATTAAAATAATGAAACAAGAAAAAAGAGGTCGTGTTAAAAGTATAACTGTAATTGCTAAAATAAAAGATCCTGAAACTGGAAGATGGGTGAGTAAAAAATCAAACATTGATTATGCTGATGAAAATAATTATGAAATAGAATTACGTAAACGATACGGTCCTAACGCACGTATTGAGTTATTACAATTCCATCATAAAAAACCTGCATTAATCAATGATAAATACGTTCAAAATGCTTTTGCTATATCATACTTACAATATAGTGAAAATATTGTAAATAAACACATTGATGATATCATACCACAACATATCCACAATATGGATAAAATAAAAAAGTACAACAGATTAAATGAAGAAGCTAGAAATGATGCCAATAAATTAGCCAGAACTGCTGAAGAACGTATGGAATTAGAAGCAGAATTACAATATATCAAATTAAAAAAAGCAAATTTAATGAACAGCGATAGAGAATTAGATCGTGAATTAAAAGAAGATTTAAAAAGAGAATCAGACATTAAAAAACATTACTACGTTGAAACAGCAACTACTTTAATATTATGGGATATGTTTAGATATTACCTCACCACATCCGAAAATAGAAGAAACAATTATTCAGGACCAATACCTAATTTAAGACCTTCATTAGACTCTAATCAGATAAAAGTGTTTGATTATATATTCCCAAAAGATATAGTTAAATTACTTAAAGATAATGGTGAAAATATAGAAAGTATACATAATATGAAAGAAGCATTACAATATAAATTTGATTTAGAAATTAAACACAACAAATTACATTTAAAATCAGATAATGCTACATGTGGTGCAATTGCATTAAATAATAAATCAGACATATCTTTAAATAAAGCTACTAGTTTATTATATGTAGATTATGATGAAACTGTAAAAGAAAAAGAGTCACTTCAAAAGATAGAAAAACCTTCTACAAATAAAGCAAAAAAATTTTTACAATTGATAAATAAATAGAGTATTAAAATGAGTTCAAAAGTACATGTAAATAAACCTTTATCTTCTCGATTAATTATAGAATTATTAGATGATAATCCTGATTTAGAAGAAATCGATTGTCCTCGAAGTTTATATGAACGAACAGCTAAATCATACATCGATGCTTTGAATGAATTAGATATAAAAATAAATATAGTCGAACATAGAGGACGTCCTAAAGTTTATGATGAAAATCTTAAAAATCAAATTGATGAAATGATAGAGCAGGGTTTATCACCTAAAAGTATTTCTAAACGATTAGGTATTAAACAAAAAAGCGTATATTATTTAAAATCAAAAAAATTAAAACAAGGCCCTGAATCTAAGTATTCAAAAGATATTTGTGAAAAAATAGCAAATATGAGATATAACAATATATCTGTTAAAGACATATCTGAAGAACTAAATATACCAAAGAGAACCATATATTACATTTTACAAAAAGAAAAATAGGTGAAATAATTGAATTGGATATTGTTAGGAATATCTGGTGGTTGTGGATTAATAGCCCTCCTAATAACATTTTTAGTTATGCCAACCCTCATCAAACGTTTGAAAAAAGCTAATATTGTGGGTAAAGATATTCATAAATTAAATAAACCTGAAATAGCTGAAATGGGTGGTATTGGCATACTTTTCGGTTTTGCTATTGCTATTATGATGGGTGTCTACTTATGTCCTGAATGGCAGATGCAACTAGTTATAACATTAGTAGTAGTATTACTAACAGGTTTTATAGGAATGGTTGATGACTTAATAATGTTATCATCCAAAGAAAAATTAATATTATTATGGATAGCCGGACTTCCTATTATGTGGATTACACCTCCAAATGTAGGAATAATATATATGCTAAGCATCCCTGTAGCAGTTTCAATAGCATCTAATCTAACAAATATGTTAGCAGGATTAAATGGTATTGAAACAGGACTGGGCGTCATAGCTATGACATCTTTAACATTGTCATGTATTATTATGAATAAATATGATGTAGCTATAATATCTTTTTCAATGTTAGGTGCATTGATAGCATTTTTATTCTATAATAAATATCCTGCAAATGTATTTCCTGGAGATGTAGGTACATTAATAATTGGTGCAACAATAGCAATTATTGCATTTATTGGTAGAGTAAAAATTATTGCATTAATCGTGCTTATTCCAAATATTATTGACGGACTCCTTAAATTTAAAAGTGTAGGTGTGATGGAACGACAAAATTTCAAACCTACACAAGTCAAACAAGATGGACTTCTTGTAGCCCCACAAGGAGGATTTAATTCCTTAATAAGATCTATCCTAAAAAAACCTATGAAAGAAAATCAGGTAGTTATTATAATTTGGACTATCGGAATTATCTTTGGGTTAATCGGAATTTTAATATCTTATTTTGCTAGAACTAGTATTATTTAATACTAGTATCTTTTCAATTTTTCCATTTAACAGTTCTAGTTTTTACAATATAATTATTAGTTAATGCCGGATCATAATATAACGTGACTTGTGTTTTATTAAATGATTTAGTTATTGTTTTTCTTACATAATAATTTATTCTTGAACCTATGATGTATTTTTCAGTACTACTTAATGTATCAGATGAATAAACTATTACTTCTAATTCTATTGTATTCTTGTTTATTTCATACATTTCTATTTCAGTTATTTTTACTTTTGTTGGCGTTAAAAGTCGTGGATAGTTATCCATATAATTATTAAAGGTATCATTATAATATAATGCATATCCATTTTTATCAACCCCAATTTGAGCTCCAATATGAGCCTGAGTCATTATTTGATTTTTTTCGGATTGATTTATGAACATACTTGTTGATGTAATAATAATCATTAGTATAATGCCTAACAATAAAATGTATTCTACTGACAGTTGTCCCTTATTATTCATAATGAGTTTGTTGTTTCTTTAAAATAAAATAAGATAATTTTAATTTATTTGATATATTTCTATTCTATTGCCTTTATTAATAAATTGATATTCATTTCCCGGTTTTAAATACATATTTTTGTTATTTGTATCTTTGTAGTAAACATTTGTAGGTATAAACTTATTATATGTTAATTGATAATGAGAATTTACATAAACTCCTGTAGAATTTATTTGTACCACATAAGTTTCTTTATTAATCATATCCGGTAGTTTATAACTTTGTGAAAAACCTTCCGAATGAACATTAACGTTGTTTATTATATGTGAAATAGTACTAGTAATCATTCTCGCCTCTTTTCTATTTTGAGTTTCCTGTATAGCATTAAATTCATTGTATGAAATTGATATTAATATCAAAAAAAGAGTTAATAAACACAATA
>OCTW013374053.1_pt1 | contig 24219 bp, 11 predicted proteins | sample 1539671 | NCBI WGS metagenome assembly OCTW01 (sample SAMN02144230, study PRJEB22623) | gut metagenome | biome: sheep rumen | host: Ovis aries | place: New Zealand | reverse complement strand
CTCGCTCAGCGACGGGGATATCGCGATGGGCATGTGCAACCCGGCGTTGCTGCATGCTAACAGCCACATGATGCTGCAACTCAACTACAGTTACTACCTGCCTGGAACGATGTTCGGCAGCGTGTTATACGGGCATAATTTCGGACGGTCGAAGATCGAGAAGCCGGCAGAGGGTGAGCCAGACAAGCCGAACTATTTCGCAGTGGGTATTCATTACTTGGACTACGGCAAGATGTACTACGCCGACAAAGACGGCAACAAGACCGGTGGTTCGTTTGGCGCTCGGGACATCTTGATAGACGTGATGTACGCGCGCCAGTTAGGACGGATGTTCAAGGTCGGCGTGACACTCAAGCCGGTCTATTCGATCTACGAGAGTTATAGTTCGTTTGCGTTAGGCGCAGACGTAGGAGCGCATTTCCAAAGCCCCGACTCGACCTTCCAGATGGGTCTGGTGCTGCAGAACATAGGATGGCAGTTGAAGGGTTTTTACTCGGAGGAAGGCGGTACGAACCATGAGATGCTGCCGCTGAACCTGCAGTTAGGTCTGACTTACCGAGTGAAGCACGCGCCGTTGCGGTTTCACCTGCAGGCACATAATCTGCAGACCTGGTACCTGAACTACGAATGGACGGGCATGGATAAGAACGTGACCACCGGCGACATCATCCCCCATAACGTCAAATGGTACGACATGCTGTTCCGACACACGATATGGACAATAGAGGTAGTAGATAAACGCGAGCGGTTCTACATCGCTTTCTCGTACAACCACCGCCGCCGCGCGGAGTTGAACCTCGCCGATCAGCGGTCGTTAGCTGGATTCGCGTTGGGCCTCGGCGTACGAATCAAACAGGCGCATGTGGATTTCGCCATCAGCCAGATGACCAAGTCCAACTTCTCGTACCAGGTCGGACTGACATTAGATATAAACTCGTTACTAAAATGAAAAAGATCATTGTTGCTATAGACGGATATTCGTCGTGCGGGAAATCGACGATAGCCAAGGCGCTGGCGAAGCATGCGCATGCGACCTATGTAGATACCGGCGCCATGTATCGCGCTATCGCGTTATACGTAATGAACGAGTTAACGAATGAACGAGTGAAGGAGATCATTGCGCTCTTGCCCAAGATCAAGGTAGGCTTTGTGCGGGTCGGCGATGCGCAGCACGTGACGCTGAACGGCGAAGATGTAGAGAGTCAGATACGGACACTCGAGGTCGGCAACCGAGCTTCGGAGATCTCGCAGATCAAAGAAGTGCGTGCTTTTCTCGTTGCCCAGCAACAGGCGATGGGTGCTAACCAGAGCATCGTCATGGACGGTCGCGACATCGGTACGGTAGTCTTCCCGAAGGCGGATCTCAAGTTGTTCCTCACGGCTCGGCCGGAGGTTCGCGCGCAACGGCGGTACGACGAGCTAGTAGCCAAAGGCGAGAAGCCCGTCTATGAAGAGGTATTGGCGGATGTCAACGACCGCGACTACCGCGATACGCATCGTGCGGAGAGCCCGTTGCAGCAGGCCGAAGATGCCATCGTCGTAGATAACAGCGACATGACGCCGGACGAGCAGATGAAAGTCATCTATGATCTGTACGATAGACTCTAATAGCGGTTTTTGTTTCGGCGTGACGCGCGCCATCAAGACAGCGGAAGAAGAGCTCCGAAAAGGGGCTCTTTGTTGCTTGGGGGACATCGTGCATAACGGTCAGGAGGTTGCGCGGTTAGAGGGTTTGGGCTTGCAGACGATCGACAACGACGACCTGCGTTCGTTACCACCCCACTCGCGAGTGTTGCTCAGGGCTCACGGCGAACCGCCGAGCACGTACTGGATTGCCGATCAGCGGGGGATAGAGGTCATCGACGCGACCTGTCCGGTAGTGAAGAAGCTACAGGACCGTATCCGCGCCTGCTACGAGTTGCATAAGAACGACGAAGCCGTCCCGCCGCAGATCGTCATCTACGGCAAACGCGGCCATGCCGAGGTCATCGGGCTGCAGGGGCAGACGAACAACACCGCCATCGTCATCGAGCACGAGGAGGAGTTGGACCAACTCGATTTCTCGAGAGCAATCTACCTCTTCTCGCAGACCACAAAGAGCGTGGAAGGATTTCAGAGCCTCGTAGAGGCGATAAAATCTCAAATCTCAAATCTTAAATCTCAAATTGCGCTGGAAGCGCATGACACCATCTGCCGGTCGGTAGCGAACAGGGTGGCGCAATTGCAGGCTTTCGCGAAGGCACAGGACCTCGTGATCTTCGTCGGCGGTGGTAAGAGTTCCAACGCAAAAGTGCTATACAACCACTGTTTAGAGGCGAACCCGAAGACGATCTTTGTCTCGTCGCCGGACGAGTTGGAGGAAAAACTTTCAACTTTCAACTTTCAACTTTCAACTCTAAAAGTCGGTATCTGTGGTGCGACAAGTACACCGTTATGGTTAATGGAAAAAGTCCGCGATCTACTCACGGACTTTTACCAATCGTAATTACGTTATTACGAGATTACGCAATTTATCTCACCGACGTGAGTTTCTTTATTTTCTCATTCAGTTTCTTCTCCTTTAGCAGTTGTTCGATGGACAGGTGCATGCGGTAGTTCCAGAAATGGCGCGGATTAGCGGGCACATTGATGCGGTCCGAGAACTGGTCTTTGATACGTACATCGCCGTCGATAGCGAGCCAGTCTTGCAGTGGCAGGATGGTCCACATCGCAGGTGAATACATATGCTGGTTGATGATGAACTCTGCGATCTCCGGCGTCATCTCTTTGGGGGCATCGCCCCACCAGCCCATTTGCTCATTGTAGAACTGTTGCGTTACCGCGCGGTCCTCTTCCCACCACGCGCGGAGCGGGTTCATGTCGTGCGTACCGGTGGTACAGACTGACTGATACGGAGCGTCGGCAGGGTGTGCAAACTTCACCGTCGGGTCTTTCGGCATACGCTGGATCTCGAGACTGAGGATCTGCAACTCATGCATCACGTCAGGCACACAAGCGGGCACCATACCGAGGTCTTCGCCGCAGCAGAGCATCTTCGTTGCGCCGATAAGCGTCGGCAGTTTGCGCATCGCCGAGTCACGCCAGAACTGCGTATGACGGCGATAGAAATACTCATTATAGATACGCATGAGCACCTCTTTCTGGTCGGAATAGAGTTCATTGAAAGAGTGGCTCTGGTAGATGGAGATACGCGGATGGAGCCATCCCGGACGGCGTTGATCCTCGACCATCAGCACCTCGCAATGGAGATAAATCAAGCCGTTGCAGATATTCTTCGCAGCCTCTTTGCTCAGACCTGCTGCTTTGAGTTGCTTCGGATCCTCCATGAGGCGGTCGTACCACTCCTGCACTTTGACTTGCGTATCAAATTCCGGACGGAACCAATAGACGTATCCATCGCGGGTCTGAAGGGCATTCTTCTTCGCCCACTCGGTATCATAACCCAGGACATCACCTAAGAAATTCGAGCGGATATAGGGCTTGGTCATACGGTCCCAGTCGAGGCAAACGCCTTGCGCACAGAGGTCGTCGTAGCTGTACGGCAGCGCCGGAACGAAATGACCGCAGAGACCCCACACGTCCGTCTTGCGCATCTGCCAGATACGGAAGAAACCGAGGATATGATCTACGCGGTAAGCATCGAAATAGTCCTGCATCTTGCGGAACCGTTTCTGCCACCAAGCGAAGTTATCCTCTGCCATCTTATCCCAGTTATAGGTCGGGAATCCCCAGTTCTGGCCGGAGATAGAGAAGTCATCGGGCGGTGCTCCTGCGGAAGCGTCCAGGTTAAAGAGCTCCGGATAAACGGCTGCATCGACGGAGTCGGGGCTGATACCGATAGGTATATCTCCCTTCATCGCTACGCCGATTGAGTGAGCGTAAGCCACTGCGTCCGCTAACTGCTTGTCGGCATGGAACTGCAGGAAATAGTAGTACTCCTTCGGCTGCTTGTCGCGCTTGTGGAGGAACTCGGCATAGGGCTCGAGCCACTCACGGTTCTTCGCAAAGAACGCCTTGTACTCCTCGGAGGAGAAGAGCGCATCCTTGTCCTGCTTGAAGAGCGCCTTGAAGAAGACGGTCTTGGCGTCATAGACGTTTTGGTAATCAGCGATCTTGAGGGCGTTGAACTCCGCTTTCTGCTCTTCGTATTTCTTCTTCTGCGCCGGCGTCAGGCGACCCATCTTCTCGATATTGATATATATCGGATGGAGCGCGAAGACGGAAACGGCGTTGTAGGGATAGCTGTCGAGGTTGTTATGCCGGAGCGTAGTATCGTTAATCGGCAGGGTCTGGATCATCTTCTGACCCGTAGCCGCAGCCCAGTCTGCCATCTTCTTGAGGTCCTGGAACTCACCGATACCGAAGCCCTCCTCCGTACGGAGCGAGAAGACCGGAACGGCTACGCCGGCACCTTTCCATCGCGGTTGCGTGCGGCGGAAACCACGGTCGTTCTGGCAGATAACCATACCCTTCTCGATACCCCAGATCTGGCGGTTCTCACCCCACTCCATATCTACCTGCGCGCCGGTCTTGAGGTCATAAACGAGGTATTTATATTCGATGATCTGCGTCTCCGAGACCTTGATATCTGCTTTCCAAACCGGGAACTCCGCATCGCTCATAACGAGCTTGTTATCGACATTCCAGTCGCCTAACTCCGGACAGTTACCGACGATCGCTACGCCCTGTGTCGGCAGGATCTGCGGCAGGTCGATGGAGAAACGGACGTTACCCTTTGGTGCCTTCACTTTAGCGGGGGTGTGGCGCATAAAAAGGGACTTGAGGAAGGCGGTCGTATAGAAACTGTCCTCATACGTGCTTGCCTGCCAAGCGTCGCGAACAACGAGTTTCTTGTCAGCGGCTTTGAGAGCCAGGGTACGGGGTTCGCCTGCCTCATAGATATACCGTCCATCCTGCAGACGAATCGCATATTTGTACTGAATACTGCCGGCAAAATCACTAATGGGGACATTTGCCTGCCAGAAATCGGTCCCTTGGCAATTCAGCACCAACGGGTCCTTCTCTGTCCATCCCAAAATAGACTCCTGCGTCTCAATCACGCAGAGACTCTGGCCGTACTCGGCACGATAATGAATCTGAAAATTAATGTTCATGGTATAATGGTGTTTTTTATATTTCCGTTTTTCGGCTACAAAATTACTACAATTTTTCGAAATATACAAGATTTTGCTAAAAAAAATTTTTATGCTCGTATTAAATAATATTTTTTTTTCTAAAAAAGAACCATCCTAAGCAAGGCAGGAGTGTGTTTATCACCCATAGTAGCACGCCGGCCAAGGCTGCGTTCATCGACCCGAATACTACAATCGCCCATGCGCCGCGAACGCCTACTTCCGCAATCGGCACATTCGGCGTGATGGTCACCAGCAGATAATAAATCGGTAATCCGTAACCCATCACCCGTACCCCATCACCAGTAACCGCTCCCAGCGCCCAAAGCACCAGGGCGAGCTGGAGGCACCAGCAGAGCAGGCGGACGAGGCTCTGGGCTAAACTGCGGAAGAGCAACTGCTGGTTGACTTCGGCGTATTTCTTCAGGACTTTTGGCGCAAATGCAAAAGCAATCGCCAAGAGCAGAATAACCGCCGCGAGAGCATAGAGATAACTGTCGCCTAACTGCGTTCGGATCGCCGGAGAGAACGCCAATGCCACCACGCCGGCGATGACGATTGCTGCCGTCATCGTAGCGCTGCCGACTGCACCCATACTCAACACCCGCGGCCATATTCGTTCATTCGTTAATTCGTTCATTCGTTCACCCATTAACACTCCTCTCGCCGGGTACTCGCCCAGCCGCCAGGGGGTGATGAGCCCGGCGAGTTTGGAATAATAAACCTGCCGCTGCGCCTCCTTAAACGTTAATCGTTCATTCGTTAATCGTTCATTCGTTAATCGTTCATTCGTTAACTCCTTCACTCCTTCATTCCATAAAGTCATCCACCGCCATGCCTCGATCGCCATGTTCACCGGCATCAGCGCAACGCACAGGCCGAGCGCCAGATAGTGCTGCCATGCCATGCCACGAAGACTCTCCCACAAGGCAGGATAGTCCTCGAACGTGACCAGTTTGTAGCCCAGAAATACGCACGCTGCGAGCGCCACAGCCCACTCAATGATATGATAAAACGTCTTTTGGTTCATAAAAACGCTGCAAAGTTACGAAAAATTTTGCATTAATGCAAAATATTTTGTACTTTTGTGCCGTGAAACATATTTTAGCGCTCATATTATTGGTCACAAACCTCTCTTTGGACGACATTATCCTTGACATATATAATGCCGTTACGGAGTTCAGCGAAGTGGATTATGAGCAGTTGCAGACGGATCTGTACGCACTGCATGACGCGCCGATAGACCTGAATCACACTTCGGACGAAGAGCTCTCGCAACTATATTTTCTCTCGCCGCAGCAGATTGATGATATCCTCGCCTATGCCGGCAGACACCCGTTTGAGTCGCTGTACGAGTTACGGCTCATCCCGTCGCTGACGGAGTACGAGATCCGCGACCTGTTGCCGTTCGTCTATATAAACCGCGAAGCGATAAACGGCTCTGCCATAAACCGCGAAGCGCTTTACCCACGCGAGGTCTTTGCCCACGCGACACATGAGGTTATCACGCGCGTGGATGCGCGTAATATAGAAGGAATGGAAGGTACGGACCCGATGTACGTGCAGGGACGCTACCGGTTTGATTACCAAAGGAAGGTCACTTTCGGCGCACAGTTAAGACGGCCGGTGGGAGGTGTAGCGAAGGATCTGCAATACGGTGCATATCTGCAACTGCGCGACATAACGCCCCATCTGCACACGGTGGTAGGAGGTAATTTCCAGGCCTCTTTCGGGCAGGGTCTGGTGCTCGCACCGGTCTTTCATTCCGGCAAGAGTTCGTATGTCTCTTCAGTCGGGATGCAGCAGCAGGGCTTGCGGTATTACTCATCGGTCGATGGCGAAGGGCTGCACGGCGTAGGAGCTACCATCCGCCATGCGTTCTCATCGCAGACACGTCTGGACGCTTCGGCGCTCTACTCCATGCGCCGCGCGAATGACTCCACTTGGCATCACCTGTTGGGCGCCAACCTCACGCTACGACATAAACGGCTGGAGGTCCAACTGACGGCGATAGAGAACCTCTGGTCGGACAGTATTCACCCCTACCGCAACGCCAAGTACAACCGCCATTATTTCCGCGGCCGCAACCAGGCAGTCTTGGGTGCTTCGTTCCGGTACAACCACGGCTGGTTCGATGCTTTCGGCGAGGTCGCCACAACGCAAAATTATAAACGCTTCGAAGAAGCACTAAACGGCGAAGCCATAAACCCCATAAACGGCGAAGCCGTAAACTCGCCCCGCTGGGGCCTCGGCGTGCTGGTCGGCAGCCGTTTCTACCCAACTCAAGGTCTCTCGCTTGTGGCGTTATACCGCTACTACTCGCCGTATTTCGATAACGCCTTGGGCTACGCTTTCTCCGAGACCTCGCGCATCAACGACGAGAACGGCGGGTACTTGGGTTTTGAGATCACACGCTGGCGCAACTGGCGGCTCTCGGGTTACGGGGATGTATTTTATTTCAGCGGCTATAAGTACGGTCTGGGGGATGCGGTTAAGACTCTGGGATATGACGCCATGGCAGAATTGCAGTACAGCCGCAATGCATGGCGGCTTTTTCTCCGTCTCCGCGCGCGTCAGAAAGGCGACGCCACCTACTCCACCCGTGCGCAGTTCGACTGGGCTCAAGGCGCTTGGTCGCTGCGTACCACCGCGGAAGCCAACCTCACCACTAACCCCCTAACCACTAATCCTCTAACCCCTCAACTAACCTACGGCGTCAGCCTGGCGCAAGATATAGCCTTTGATTTGACACCCTACACCGTACACCATACACCTCTCAGCTTTCGTCTCCGCCTCCAGGGCTTCGACGCCCGCGAATGGGCGAACCGCATCTATACCTACGAGCACGATGTACTGTACGCCTTTTCTATCCCTGCGACTTATGGTCTGGGCGGTCGCGCTTACCTGTGCCTCAGATGGCAGATCATCTCGCAGCTCGCCTTATACTTCCGCGTCTCCGAGACCGTTTATGCAAGGCAGTGGGCGGCCTCACACAGCCGCCCACAAACCCGAACCGATTTTCATCTGCTCCTCCGCGCGAAGTTATAACTTCATTCCGGTGACGGTATAGACCTCGCCCTTGCGGATGATCAGCACCTGTCCGTCGCGAAGAATCTTCCGGCTTTCGATTGAAGGAGCCTGCGTCTCTTCCATGCCGGTCACTACCGGATCAACGTACTTGCGCACATACGCATAGACATATACAGCACCGGTGGTATTGAGCTTGTATGGTTTGATAGACGCATTACCCGCATGGTATTTGAACATCGCGTTCGTGTTACCGAGGTTGCGTACGAAATAGCCGTTATTGCCATCTTCTACGAACTCCCAGAACTTGCAATTCTGCGTGTTTGCATCAACGATATCGTTGCCTGTAGAGGTCACGGCTATCGTCTTTCCGCCTACGATTGTCAGCGTGAAGCCTTCTTTGTTCTTCTCCGTTCCCAGTACCAAACGGCAAGCCTCATCAGCATATGCCTCTGTCTCTGTAACGGTTACACCTTCGGTCAGAACACTCAGTTTCTTCTTTCCGGCATTGTCTGTACCGCGCGGACCGGCAATCACGCCGCTGTTGTTATAAATAGTAGCCAGAACGATCGTATCTTTCGCCGCCAGCGTAGAAGCGTCCGTCACTTTGGTGAACATCGATGCCGCTACAACGTTTATCGTTATCTGCCCGCTCACGCCGCCGATAGTAGCGGTGATGACGGCTTGGCCTTCTGCGATGCCGGTTACCAGACCGCTCTCGCTCACAGTAGCCGCAGCCTCGTTGTCGGACACATAGGTCATGGCATACTCGTCTTTGGCTTGCGCGGGCAGCACGTCCGGATTCAGCTGCATATTCGAGCCCACCGTCAGACTCACAGTAGCAGGATCGAAACTGACGCTGGTCACCTCTACCGACTGCACATGTACCGTACAGGTCCGCTCAACACTACCGATAGTAGCGGTGATGACCGCCTCACCGATTCCTTTCGCAGTCACCAGACCTCTATTACTGATGGTCGCTACGGCGGTGTTATTGCTGGAGAAAGCAGGACTCACGCTTGCATAATCCGGCACTATAGCCGTCACATATAGCGTCTGCGTATCGCCTTTGTGCATCGTCATTTCGCTATGCGAGAGCGTAAAATCCGTGACGACCGGTTCGGTGATGGTCAGGGTATGGCTGGCGCTCACGCTCGGCACGCGCACCGAGGTCGCAGTCACCGTCACGGTACCGCCTACATGCTTGGCAGTCAGCACACCTGCTTCACTAACTTCACCTTGATACGTATGATCAACGCTCCATACCAAAGACTTATCTGCCGCGTCATTCGGCGTATAGACGATATACGAACTGAGGTCGATGGACTGTCCCTGGTCGATGGAGGAAGGAGCACCCGAGAATGCCAGATTCGTCAGTTTGGTAGTCGTCGGAATGAGATTGATGGCGATCGGCGCGGTGCCTTCCATTATCTCCAGATGGATATCTTGCGTCAGGTAACTCAGATGCGCATCTACCGTACCAAGCTGCGTGCCGGTACCGAGATAAGTGATGGTCACTGTTCCGCTGGTACGGTCGCCTTGCTCCGTTACGCTGAACAACGCAGCATCCGTTCCTTCTACCTCCCAGATAATATCATCCGTCAGGTTCTCGGCAGTATAATTCACCGTCACCTCAGCGCTCTCGCCTAACTCCACATCGCCAAACTGGATAGCCTCGATCTCTAAAGAGCTACTTACTTCTTGTGCTTCTCCGGCTTTCTTGTAGAGCGCGAACGAAGTGCCGGTAGCCTCGGTCTTATAGGGTTTGAAGCGGTCGCTGTTAAACCGAACCGGGTAAGCAGGATCCGCATCATTGGGACGGAAAACCGCCGCCTCGCCATTGCTGATACTGATCTCCCAGGTCTTGACCGTCTGCCCGGCTGCATAAACTGTTGCAAAAGCACCCTTGGCATTATTCGATACATAATCCAAGAGCAAGGCGGTGGTCTCGTCTTCGACGAAGAGGAACTGCCAGTTTCCGCTGTATTTATGCATTTTGAATGCCTGTACGCCTTCAGGTATATCTGCAGTTCCTGCAGCGGCATCAACACTGACGCCTTCGGTAATCGCCGTCAGATAAGTCCCGTTCAGCGGACCGCTGACTGCTCCGGCTGCCTCATTCACAAACACAACCGTATCGCTCTCGTGTAACTCACTGGTAGAGTTGATGCGTACGTACGGAGTGGTATTGGCTACTATAGCATCCGAACTGACAACAACACTGAGGTTGACTATCTTCTCCACCTCATTATAATTGGTGTCGTAACTATAGAAACGGAGAGTGCCACTAAAGGAACCCGCGGTCTCAGCATAGTAGCCAATCGTAAAGGTAGTAGAATAGGTCATGCTTGCTCCATAACCCATGTAATAGGAACTCTCTCCGCTAATGAAGAAGTTATCTGTCCCGGTAAGCACTTCGGCATAAATATAATACCCCTGATTACTCAGCCCTTCCCACGAAACAGGGATTTCTTCGGTAGCAGTTACATAACTCTGTCCTTTGATACTTACTGTGCCGAAATCCACGTCCGAAGCAGTGATAGATGCGGCATATGCACCCACAGCGCATATCGTTGCCGCCAACAAAATGAAAATCTTTTTCATGATAGATTTGTTAGTTTTATAATTCTTTCTTTTTTCGACTCTTAAGGTACACCACATAAGCCAGTGCCATCAGCATCAGCGGCCAGAGGACGTCACCTAAGGGATCCTCATTAGGTCCGTGGGGATCTGTAGGAGGTGTATCATCATCTTCATCATCCGCAGCTCTGCGAATACGTCCGGGGTGATAGGGTCTGGTGCTGGTGCTACTTTCTACGTCTGCCACAGAAGCCATTTTGACACCGGTAGCCGCAGCCTGCGGGAGTGTCGAACCCGAATAAGCCATCGCTGAAGTAGAGCGCATCTCTATCACGGGCTTTTGTCCCCACTGCTTATCAAACATGTGGGCACTCGCGCTCATGACGCTCATCAAGGCTGCTACAATCAACATATATCTCAATGTTTTCATTTCAGGCCTCCTTTCACTTGTTTACCCGTTGCATCATAAATCACGCCGTTTCGCAAGATGTACAACTTGTCATGATAAATGAACTTCTGCGGTTTCGCATGATCCGCATTCAGTCCTTCGCCCGGCACATTTCCAATATCTGTCGGCGTCTGCGGAGCCAATCGGATAGAAACGGTGAAACGAGTATTGTTCGTCTCTGCCTGATTAACCTGGAAGACATAATCTTCGACTAACAGGTTCGTCGTAATCTCCGGACTCATCTCATGGTCGGTGACGAGCAGTTGGTCTATCTTATCCGAAACATACGTCTCGCTCAGACTCAATCGGTATTCTCCTGCCGTCGGTACTTGATAACCGATAGCCATTGAACCCTCTGCGATCTCCGGACTGATAGCAATCCAACTCAGGTCTCCATGACTGTGGACGCCGTAGATATTGAAGTTCGTGTTGTTCGGAGTCTTCGGATAGTCGGCATTGTATTCGTACTCTGCCGTCTTATCTTCCTTGATCCAGAAGTTCACTTCATCGTGTTTGGACTCATCGCTCATGACGATACCTGTTTCTATATCCACCGATTGAGTGGTTTGTGCAAAGCGTGCAGGTGTCAACGATGCGCGGTTAGCTGCAGCGAAGGTCAACGTGCTTGCACCTTCTGCAATCTGCACGAAGAATGCACGACCTGGCATAAAGTCTCCTTCTCCGGATGCCACAGAAGCCGTCTTTGCCACATAGGAATCAAAGTGATTATCCGGGATCGTTACATAACGTACATCATCGCCGTTATTCCTCCATTTGCCGTCCCAAGGAACAGTCTCTGTATGAACCAACTGACCGGCAATCATACTATTGCTGCTCAAGTCGGTCAAGTTCACCATGTATGGGTTACCGACGAGGTTCCATCCTTGGTCATTCGGTTTATCGCTTGTCGCCACATCACTATAGGAATCAACGGATATATTCTTGTCCGCCGTCTCCGCAGATGTAGCCGCAGCGGCCGTAATTGGCATAGTGATTCGCTGGATACCCCATTGCTGACGTTGTTTAGCGGCACCTCCTACAGATACTTTCTTCGGAGCACCCCAGAAGATATAACCGTGTCCGGCGGTTACAGAGGTTGCACCTTCGGTTTCTATATCTTTCCATGCATCGTAGTTACCCGTCGCACGTACCTCACCGGCGTAGCGCTTGATAACCCAACTGCCGGTATTGGTTGCTGTCACATTATCGCCGTAATACTCTTGCGGGTAATGAATACTGCTCAGCGTAGCATTGAACGGTAAACAGAGCTGATACCAATGGTCATAGTCGGTGATGTATTCGTACTTGATATCCGTCTTTGTACTGGTTAGCGTTCCGCCTAATTCTACTTGCGGATAAACGTACTCGTACGTTGCCGAAGGCGAAGAACCGATGCCACTGGTGGTGATACCACCCGCACGCAGAATGATATTGTTCACGCCTAACTGACTTCCGCTCGCAATCTTCAGCTTACCACCGCCATATACATAGATATTGTGATAACTGTATTTGGTAGCGGCCGCTGACAGTTTACCTCCGTTTACAATCACTACATCTTGTTTTTCATGACCGGAGTATGCAGTTGAGTTGCCGGTAATAATTACAGGTATCTCAAATACTTTCTTCATAGAACCGAATGTCAATAAGAGATTCTTTCCGTCATTTGAAGCAAGACTTTGTCCTGTCGTCAACTCGTAGATACCATGTGTCAGTTTGTGTGTGCTCAATGTCTGTGATGCACTTGCGCTGTTAGTACCTACTTTTGTTGTTGCCGATGTCTCAGTTCCTGTGTACATGACTACTACGCTGTTGGCCTTCCATTCTACAATCTGCACAGGTGCTTCTTCATAGAATGTAGCCGGCAACAGACGAACCTTTCCGTTATATGCCTGATTAGTAGTCTGCGCCTTAAACTCACCGTCATTACGCAGGATCAGCGGCTTGCTTTCACTTGCATTCGTCAATGTATAATCCTTGAAGTCTGCCGTCACCGGAATCCACTCATAGCGATCCGGATTCGTATTCGCGTAATTGGTCCACTGCGCATTGGTATAGACATCCGCGCTGTTGTAGTTATACAACGCTTGCTGATTGTCCGCTGTGGCGGTTGTACCGCGCTCCGTGAAAGTAAGACGATCGGCATAGCCTGCAGTGATACGTGCCGGCTGTTTCGTCTGACGCAATCCCCACTTGGCAGTACTCGGCGCAGCCGTTGCACAGGTCGGGTCATTGTCGTTATCCACGGTGATCACCACGCCGGTCGTCGAACTCTTACTATCATTACAGGTGTTTGGCAACGCGTACCACTTGTCGCCCCACTTAGCAGCAATCACAAAGTCTGCCGGCAGGTGACGAACACTGACATTCGCTTTCGCATCAGCAGGTACCGTTCCGTTATCCGTGGCGGTTACGATGATACTCTCTATACCATCGCTGGTGTCGCCTACTCCAGGTGTGTAATATACATAAATGTTCGTTTCAGCTACACTTCCGGATGTTACCGTGACTTCCAAGTTAGCAGCCGGAGTAGCAGTCGCACTTGTCGCAAATGTCAGGTTGGTACCGGACAATGTGATCTTCGTTGCACCCGCCAAGTGTGAACCGCTCAGCGTCATGGCCTCCGTGGCACGTACACGCTGACCTACACTGGAGGTTATTATCGGAGAACCTATCAAGTCAATTGTCGGTACGGCGTGAGGCTCAGACGAGAAGATACGCTCTTCGCAACTACCGAGATATACGCAGTGGTATCCGGGGTTAGTGGCAATATCATTAGAGGTGTAAGCCTGGAAGTTGTTATCATAAACACCTATCTGACGTCCACTCTGACAACTTGCATTGAATTGGTTACCGCTGCGGATGGTAATGGTCCAATCTGTCAACGTGCCAAGATCGTCATTCTCTATCAACCAATCATCCAGGTTCTTACCGCCGACCCACTTTTCGTTGCTTATATTTTGAATATGCCAAACGTCACCCACTTTCGTAAATTCAAATTCCGTAGCATTGGCACAATTGGTGGTAGCAATATAACGTTTGGTACTCCATCCACCTGCATAACGTCTTGCTGGAGCACCGTAACCGTCATCGACACTAGGATCTAAATAGTACATGTAGTATCTACCTCCTGCTTCCAAGTCAAACGGTTCATTATCCGGGAAGCGCGTAAAGATAGGATACAAATCTATACTACCGCCGCGAACCACATACGGATTACCGTCATTCTTATAGATGATAGACGCATCCGGCTCATCCGTGCTCGCGTTCTCTTCCGCATATTGGCTGGTGCCTGCAGTATGTCTTCCGCTGTTGGTATAATCCTCCGTGCTCCAACCTACAAACTGCCATCCATCGTATGTTGCCGTCGGGAAGGTCGTAATCTTATCGCAATTCTCCAAACCGGACAATACAGGATTACTCCAACTTGCGCCATCCGGCAAGGTCGGAGTTCCACTAATCGAACCTCCGCCGGTATGGAACGTAATTTGTGCATTACCGCAAAGTGCCGTATTATAGTAATACGTCATGGCTATCTTAGTGAGCTGGATATAGTATGGCGTGCTATTACCATGTACCTGGAATTTACTACTACTATTACCACTAAATTGTCTTCCGGAAACTCCTACCGGTGTGAAGTTCCAGTAACCGGCATTACCACCTGTTCCTTCCGTGATATTCCAATAATACGGCGTAGCATTACCCTTCGTCAAAGCTTCATTTCCTGAAGCTCCGAACCATCCGAGGTAGCCCTCCGAAGTTCGTATGGTATAGGCGCTCTTGGCGGTGGAGTATCCTATAAAGAACACTTCAGGATCACCTTCCGAACCCCTATTATAACTACTTGAATTCCCGGTTGTAAGAGCATATTGTCCGGATGCCTTATCCGTAAACTTATACGCTCCGCTTACACCTGCTGCGAAATCATCGCAGCCGTCTATCGTGCGCGAATAAACGGAGTATAGCGTAATATCACGTGTCGGTATGTAGGCTCCTGCGGCATGCAGAGTGGCAGGACGTACCGGCTCGGCATTTAACTGCACAGGACTATCCGTCCATCCTACAAATGTAAATGCACTACTCGGTTTACAGTTATTTCCTGCCGGTAGATCCACTGCTGCGCCTTCACTCGCTTGTACCAATTCCGTACGTTTAGCACCATTATCATACAGCGTTACCGTATAAACGCGCTCCCACTTAGCATACAACGTAATCGTTTCTCTATAGCCGAATGTCGTCACGCTTGCGCCTGCTGCATAGTCATCGCCGTTACCATCCGCCTGAGTGTTCCAGCCTGCGAAATGATAACCCGTCGGGTCAGTAGGTGCAGCGCCGATGGTGTAACTGTCGAAGTTCGGATAAGGAGTGAAGTCTAATGTCGTTCCGCTCGGCATGCCCGTAATCGTCTGATCGCCAGCGTGTGCCTTGTTGTCACTATAACTTACCGTGATCTTTGTCGGCACGTCACAACTTCCCGGTGCCGTCGTATAATACGTCGTTCCTGCTACGCGTTTGCGATAGAGGTAAACGTCCAGATTCTGCGTATTGGCATACATACTGAAACGGTCTGCATTACTATGGTTGCGCAATTGCAATACATACGTAGTTGAGGCAGTAGAATGGATAGCGCCTGCTCCTGGTATATAATCTTTGTCATTAACCTTAGTGCTTCCATCTAGTAACTCCCAGCTATAACTTTGTCCATCCTGACGAGTAATGCTACTACCGCTTTCCATGTATTTAGCTCCGTCGTACATAGCAAACTTACCTACATTTGCACCATTGTGTCCGGAGTGAATAGTAAATGTATTAGCGCCAGCAGAAGTAGCGCTAGCAGAACTAATTGTTCCCTCTAATGACAGAGTAATTGCTGCAGTAGAATAGATACTTGAGCCACTATTCCAACCTGTAGTAGTATAATACACATCGCTCTTCGCTGAAGATACCAATATATAATCGCCACTCTTCGGACCGCTGGTCACTTTCTCGTAATATACACTTGCATCCCCTTCGTGCTTCGAGTACAGCGCTTTGAACTCTTTGTCGCTGCTACCGACCACATAGATATCGCCCGGTTTGTAGATGGTCGCCGGCTCTGTCGTTGTCTCTGCCACGTCGTTTTCCACCCAGCCTTCGAAAGTCGTCCACAGACCGCAATCCACTGTCGTGTTCGGCATGATCACATTACCGCCTTCCACTTGCCCGAGCGTCAAGGCGCCATCCACCACGCCGTTCTTGCTGAACGTAAAGGTATGCGATGCCGTCCATTTGGCGTAGAATGTCTTGACTCCTGTTGCAGTGGTACTAATGGTGGTTATCGGTGAACCGGTGCAATCGCTGTTATCGAACCAACCATCAAAGCGGAAGCCTTCCTTAACACCGTTTGGAAGCGAAGGAACACCTGTTCCGTAACTATAGGTCGCAGGCAGCGAACTGCTATTGCTTCCCGAATATGCTACATTCCCTTTATCTTTGTAAGTAATAGAATAGCTATCCGCAGTCCAATGCGCTGTAAGAGTCAACGCGGCTGCCGGCATGGTGAATGTAGCACCTGCATTAACATGTTCACTATTATCACTGCGAATCCAATAATCGAAGGTGTAGTGTTCGCGACTTGCAGGCGTACAAGCCGTTACGGAAGTACCTACATCTTTACTGCTTGTACCCGTACAGGTTCCCGTTGCATCGCCTGAATAAGTCAGGTCTGCAATAGCTACCCAATGCGCAAATATCTCTATATCGGCTGTCGGTGTATAACTTGCGCCGGCTGCTCCTATCGAGCTACCGCCACTGGCTAATGTCCACCAGCCATCGAAACGGTGACCGGCATAAGCGTCCGGCGTCGGCAAGTTAGTTGAACTATGCGTACAATCGGTTGTGAAAGATCCGGTTGCTTGTCCGCTTCCATTGTAGTTGAACGTTACTGTCTTCGCTGCCTCCACAGGCGAAACGGTTATCTCTAACGGCGCAGACTGACATCCGCCTTCGGGCGCAGCATATACATTGAACGTATAGTCCGTACACGAGGTCATTACGCCGGCAGTCGTGTAATATTTATTAGTAGAAATGGCATCAATGCTCAAATCCTCACATACTACGCGATAACGGTTAGTGTTAGCCGCATCGGTCCAAGTAACCTTGGCAGACATCGTACTTCCCGAACCTGTAACATTAGTATAACCGCCGTTCGTCACAGCCGCTGTACCACAGCAAGAAGTGACATAATCTTTCCATGTTCCCGGTGTCTTCTTCGCTACCACTAAGGCTATACCATTGGTGGTCGAAGGAGCATAGGACCTCATCAAGTTATTGTATGTACGAACAATTGGGTGATTGCCACTATATGTCGCACTATATGTCCAGTTACTATTATTAAGATACCAGTAATCATCATCGGAAACTGCCCATGCCAATTTACCAGATGAAGCCGCAGTAGCATAGAGGAATCTCTCTGTTTTCGGATTATACATCTTGAAACCTCCGCTTACTGCTTGGAATTCCATCTCACAAATACCCTCTGGCGCTGAGGTTGCTTCTCCAGCAACAAAACTGAATGCATTTTCAGTTAGTTCACCATGTTTGTCTCCGTTTATAGTCCCGTTAAACGCTTTATCATTTGCATCCAACAAGACATATGTTCCTGCGGTAATACTTCCGAGCGCGGTTTTAGTCCATTTTTCAGGAACATTTATACTTGCAAATACTGCGTAGTAAGTCTTATTTTCTGTAATGCTTCCGACCGGTGTCGTGGTAAACAAGTCACCCGGTGCGCTCTGGCCTAAGTCAGAACCCAAAGCCGTCTCGCTCCAACCCATGAACTTGCTTGCGCAACTGCTTAATGCATTGTCTGCCGGATTAGTCGGTATCTTGCTGATGGTACCGCCGGCGACAACCTCTGTTGTATGAGTGCCGTCACCTGCATACTCGTCATAACGACTTTCAGCGTTGTTCCAAATCTTCCACGAAATAGTCCAGATTTGCGTCCATTTAGCATACAGCGTGAAGTCCGCCGTTTTAGCAGTTGCGCCAATAGATGTTACCGGTCCTTCGGTGCAAGTACTATTCGTGTACCAACCGTCAAAGCGATAACCGTCTTTTACACCATCCACTAACGCAGTCGCAGAGCCATAAGTATGCGTTGCCGGGTTACCTGTCGGACGACCATCCGTCTTATTTCCTGAATAAGCCGCGTCACCTTGATCCTTATACGTGATGTTATATACATCCGGATTCCACTGCGCGGTCAGTGTCAAATCTGCATCCGGCATCGAATAACTCGAACCTGCTGTGTAACTTACGCTGTTGCTGCCTAACCAGCCTGCAAACGTGTATCCGGTCTTTGAACCGGCACTCGCACAAGCCGTGAACGACTCACCGGTATATTTGGTACCGCCTACGCAACTCGAACCGTCACCACCATTATAATTATAAGATAAGGTGTGGTTCGCTGCCCACTGAGCGGTCAACGTCTTGTCACCGTCAATAGTCACAGTAGCACCGGAAGGCGCGTATGTGTTCACACCATCACTCCAGCCGAGGAATGTGTAACCGGATTTGGTCGGAGGAGTTATCTCGCTTGTGTTGAATGTGACATACGGAGTAGTTGTCTTGCCATAACGCGGTGCGATACTACCCTCTCCGCCATTTAGAGCAAAGTCAACTTGATAGTAGCGGATGAACACACAATACCAGTTGTTGGCACATGAGTTAGAGTAGATATGCCATTTGCCCCATTTGCCTCCCATGTCGCTGCTACTCAAACCGCTTACGCCGTTCATCGCGTCGGTGCTACTCTTGCCCGTAACGAACAGAATGGCATCACTGCTATTGTTAATACCTACATAGTATTTATAGGTATTATCGTTCTTGTATCCGCTTGGTACTTGGAATACGGGGCTCTCATATTCGTAACCAGTGGTATTGCTGAGAATCAATGTATTCCAAGGCTGTCCTTCTTTTCCGTAAGTTACCATATACTTATCCGGATAGAACGCCACATAACGGTTATTGTCTCCGGAATTGGTATAAATACCCATCTTTCCGTAGGCATTTTGTCCGGGGTATGGGTTGCTTCCACAACTCTGTCCGCCGCGCTGGATGTCTGCAAAGCCCAATGTTTTAAACTCAACATCTTTCTTCTTGGCATCAGGGTTGCTGGCTGCATTGTTGACATTGAACTTCTCCTCACTGCTGCTGCTCGGCAATGAGATATTGTTCGTACGCCAGTCTGTGCCGCTATACTGATAGAAGCACTCATCGCCATTCGTCGAGTTGTTCCAGTGATGCATGAACCATGAATCGCAAGCCGGTGAATTGACAGTAATAGTGTATGTATTACTTACGCCTCCCTCTGTCGTCGCAGTTATAGTTGCACTTCCTGCACTAACTGCTGTTACCAATCCGCTATTGTCCACGCTGATTATCAAACTGTTACTGCTTGCCCAACTACTAATGGCGTTATCACAAATCGCATCTGCCGGAGTGTATGAAACTAACAATTGGTTCGTTCCTCCTATATCCAGATTCTGATGTCCGCCTGTCATGCTCAGACTAAGTGCAGAAACAGTCTTATTGGTGAATGTGGCATATACATCTACAGCGTAGTCCGGCATCGTAAGTGTATTTCCGGCTAATACGCTTGTTGTTACGTCGGAATTGTCGGAATGTTTCTTTATCGTCCAACTGCCGAATACATAACATGCATCCGGTGTCGCCGTCAAGGTCACCTCATTTCCCTCGCATGCTTTTGCCTTACTTGCGCTGAATGTTCCGCCGGTAGCACTACCGCTATTATTCAATGCTATATCATACTCCGTACAACATACCGTACGATAATTGATCAATGTCGAAGCGGTTGCAGCAAACGTACCTGCGCCATTATCGTTCTGCGCAAATTCATAAACAAACTCATACTTGCCGGCATTGAGTGTTGGACCACTTACCAATGTCGGAGCGGCAGGAATCGTTCCACTGCTCTTGGTCCAAGTCAACTCATCTCCCGCTTTGAAGAGATATCCCGAAATCGGCGTCACAGATACCGTCACTTGTCTTGTAGACGCTCCTCCACAAGTCGCAGTACTTGCCGCCGAGAATGTCATTGCCGATACATGCGTACTCCCCGCCGAATTATAGCTCACCGCCACTTCCTTGTCGCAGCATGACGGATTGCTCCAATAGGCAGGAGTTGTGGTCTCTTTGTATAGTAGTACCGTTCCGGAACCACGTATGAACACTTTGTCCGAGCCATCAAATGCAAGATCCTCATTAGCCCACCCTTTTGAGTGATTCCAGTTCCCCTGTAACGTCCAATTCGAGCTTGAAACAGTTATTGTAAATTGATCATCGGGATCTACTCCTTTTCCGTACCAATCTTGATAAGCAATATCTATATAATTAGCATCACTACTATTTTTAACATCTCGAATATAGTAATGCCCCGCTGTGCCTTCAATTGTATAACACCAATTCGCATTAACGGCAGCAGCATGATATTTATTGGATGACGTTTCATCTATCTGAACGCTTGCCATTTGTCCTTCAGATCCATTCAATGAATAACTATCCGTCATTACATAGTTTTTCGTGCTATTGGCAACAATCAGATATTTTGCTCCGCTGGTAATGGCACTGGTTTCTTTTGTGTATTCACCCGTTGCATACACAGCATGCAGAGTAGTATTATCAGCTAAGGGATGATACGTATCACCTGCCTTTCCAACAATTGTCGGAGCCGTAGAGGTTGATGAAGCACATCGCGCCGTTGCCCATCCATAGAATGCCCATCCTTCAGAAGCACAAGCAGCAGTCGGGCTCGCAGCTGGTAAAGTTACTCCGGCGCCTCCCGATGCCTCAGTTAACGATGCTGTTCCGCACGTTCCTCCCTGCGCATTAAAGTTTACGGTATAGGGATCAGAAGCCGTATATGTAATCTTAATAGTATTTACTTTTTGGGTGGCTCCGGCTGTAAAAGTAACAGAAGCAGCATCGCCTGACCAAGCACCTGTACCCGTGTTATATGTTCCAACGTTTGCGCTGAAACCATTAACTGTAGTTCCAGATATAAGAACATCTGTTATGTTTCCAGGTGCCGTAAAAGTCAAAGAACCGGTACTAGAATATACTCGTAAATCAAGTGTTCCTCCAGAGTTCCATACTCGTGTTGCGGTTCCTCCATTGGTAACTGCCATCGATACTCCTGATAAAACATACGGATTAGATGTGTCCAGATTAGTACCATTACTAGCACTTGGCTTGCTAATACCCAATGCTGCAATACCGGCATCTGAATTAAAGGTAAATGTCACATCCGTTCCCCACGCACTTCCAACGCCCAGCACTGTCAGGCAAACCATCATGATTGCCCAAACTCGTATGTTTGTTAAGATATTCGTTTTCATAATCTCTAATTCTTTAAACATTAAACTTTAAACATTATTGAATATCTTTAATCCGTTGTATAATCCGCATATACGGCATAAAACACTTGATCACCCGTCGCATTCGGGAATTCAGCAGCTGTGGTGTACAATGGTGATGTGCCATGCACATAATTCTGCACATCTGTCCACCCTACAAACACATCTCCACATCCGTATGTCGGAGGATTCGGCGCTGTCGGTAATGTGCTAATATGACTCCCATGATTGACAGAAGACGATCCTCCTGCAGAATAATTGGTGTTATTTACTTTCCAAGTAACAGAGTAACTATTAATACTCCAAACCGGATAGAATGTTTGAGCCGCATCTGAAGTATAACTACCGCCAAGCCCATTAGTCTGGCTGCCGCAACTTGACTTTGCCCAACCCGTCTGCGTATAACCGGTTGTATAGAATGTCTCCCCAGGCAAGGTCAAATCAGCACCACAAGTCTTTGTGTCATTGGCTTTGGATCCGGTAATGGCATTACCTCCCGTACAAGTGGTATTACCTGCCGCATAACTTACAGTATAGGTCGTCTTTGTTGTAAGACTACAACTGAATGTTGCCGTCCCTGTTGCATTTTCGGCGAAACCATATACGTAATCGTAGGCACTACCATTTTGAGTCGGGCCACTAACCCATGTCGCAGTTGTCCCTGTAGAGGTCACACTTTCTTTCGCTGGGGCGGCATAACATGTACTTGGTGTTACGCTTACAGTTACTTGACGAGTTCCAGTACATGTTGACACACTTGCACTGCTAAATGAAATCTCACAATTTGATTCTGTGCCTTTTGCAATACTTACTGAATTCGCGCAGGGGACAACGCATACAGGAGCTGTATGAAGCAATCCTGACTCTCCATCATAGAACAACGGGTAAAGGGTCGCACTCGTTGATGGCGGATTGTCATCATCATACTTCGGACTGATATCACTTAAATCGTATGTCGATGCACTCGCCCGTGCTATGGCACTGGTTGTCCACTTATACGCGAAGTAACCATTAAGGTCTTCTCCTCCGCAATCAGCTCCAAGAGAGGCAACATCCGGGTCCGCTAAGTCATCTGCATCTGTCGTCTCATATTCATCATACGTTCCATCTCCCTTTGGTAACATTAAAGTGAACGTTTTTGTTGACGCAGTTTTTGGCGTAATTTTGATGTATTGAACTCCGCCAACTTTTGAGCCTGTGTTTGAAATAGTTAATGTTGCAGACGTGCTAGTGGTAGAAACAGTTTTTGAGGTAAAGTCCGTTGCAGTACATGTTTGAGTGTCTGGATCTCCTGAAGTTGTAATTGATATGGTGATTTCGCCTCCTGATTCTTTGATTTTCGAAGAGACCTCAACATCAACACCATATGACGATGTTATAGTGGTAGTTATAACACCCTCAGCTGCTTTTAACTGGCATTTATATGCGTTATTGTTATCTCCCGCTTTTCCATTAAAATTCAAACTTCCTCCTGGCGTGCTGAATGTTTTATCTCCAGTCCAATACCCTTGAGAGGCACTACAAGCACTTATCCATGCTCCATTAGCGACAGTAGTGCTACCATTCGGAAAGATTTTAACTGTAGTTGACATTGAGACAGATGCTCCCAACGCATTCCCGACTCCGACAGTCAGCATACATAGGCAAATCAGACTGGCGAGAGATGGAAAAGACAATTGACTTTTGTCTTTGAACAGGGAAGGCGTGCGGGGAGCACAAGCCGACCGAGAACGAGAGAGAAGACTAAGTCGGAAGCGAGTAAGGGTTAAGTAAGGGTTTTGTAAGGGTTTTATAAGACTAATCCTAGACCATAGAGCATACCTCACCGTACTCTTGCAGGACTCTTTGCCTACAAAAATTGCACTGGCATAAGTGGCAAAAATTTGCATGAGACTCTTGAGACTCTTTCCCATTTCGCCACTCTTTCCAATCGTTCTAAACAAATTCATGATTTTTGTCTTCATATCTTTGTTGTTTTTTATTTCACTTATCTTTGTTGTTGTTCATTATTCAATTTTTGTGACCAAGAGAGAACCCAATCTCTCATAGCCTGTTCCTTTTTTGACAATCTGACCGTTTCCACCCAGCCTGTTCCTTTTTTCAACTCTCCCACGCTCTTAAAACTTTCACTTTTATTTTACAGCCTGTTCCTTTTTTGACAATCTGACCGTTTCCCCCAGCCTGTTCCTTTTTTGACAATCTGACCGTTTCCCCCAGCCTGTTCCTTTTTTCACGCATCATCACTCACCAACCTGTTCCTTTTTTGAAAGTTCTTCTAAATACTCCAAACCTTTTGCAGTTAATCTATAGGCTTGTTCCGGAATACTTGGATGTTCGGGACATTGCATTGTTACCAAACCTCTTGCTGTCGCCGGCTTCATATAATTGTCATAAAAGTTCCTGCGAGACTCTTGCCGTAAGCCCAACGCAGCCATCAACTCACGTCTTGAATGTGCATCCTTCCCAATTATCACCACCAATTTCTGCACTCTCTCCTCTATTTTAACTTTTGTATTCATATTCCAGCCTGTTCCTTTTTTCAGCCTGTTCCTTTTCGGACTAAGCTTGTGTCTGTTTCCAACTCAACTTCGAGGTTCTTACCTTCCAATCGTTAGTTATT
>OCTW011586462.1_pt1 | contig 24246 bp, 17 predicted proteins | sample 1539671 | NCBI WGS metagenome assembly OCTW01 (sample SAMN02144230, study PRJEB22623) | gut metagenome | biome: sheep rumen | host: Ovis aries | place: New Zealand | reverse complement strand
GCGCCGGTGATCATGTTCTTGATGTAGTCAGCGTGCCCCGGGCAGTCGACGTGAGCATAGTGACGATGCTCGGTCTTGTATTCGACGTGGGCGGAGTTGATGGTGATACCACGGGCTCTTTCTTCTGGGGTGGCATCGATGGCGCCATAGGCCATGTCTTTGGCAAGACCTTTCATCGCGAGGATGTGGGTGATGCCAGAGGTGAGGGTGGTCTTGCCGTGGTCGACGTGGCCGATAGTACCGACGTTAACGTGGGTAAGATCACGGTTGAATTTTTCTTTTGCCATTATTCTTTCCTCCAATTATAGGTTTCTGCAAATTGGCTAATAGATTTTAGTGCCTTCCACCGCTTTTAGCAATACTAGAAGCGTTGAATTAGCGATTGTTGACGGACGATTTTTTGATGATTTCGTCCTGGATGAAACGTGGGCATTCATCGTACTTAAGGAAGCTCATGGTGAAGTTGCCACGTCCTTGGGTGAGGGAGCGGAGATCCGTGACATAACCGAACATTTCGGAAAGTGGAACTTCGCAGTCGATTTGCTTGGCATTGCCACGCTGGGTCTCGCCAACCATGTTGCCACGGCGACGAGCGATATCACCGATGACATCGCCATAATATTGCTCTGGAACGGTGATTTCGACCTTCATGATCGGCTCAAGGAGGACTGGGTCGCACTTCTTGGCGGCTTCTTTGAGGGCCAAGGAGGCAGCGACTTTATAAGCGGCCTCGGAGGAGTCGACATCATGGTAGGAACCATCGAACAAGGTGCACTTGATATCGATGGCTGGATAACCAGCGATCAAGCCACGCTGCATGGACTCTTCGAGACCTTGCTGGGTTGGCTTGATGTATTCTTTCGGAACGACGCCGCCGACGATGGCATCGACGAACTCGAAGCCTTTGCCGGGGTTTGGTTCGAAACGGACCCAAACGTCACCATATTGACCATGGCCGCCAGACTGTTTGACATAACGGCCTTGGGCCTCGCCCATCTTGCGGATGGTTTCGCGATAGTTGACTTGTGGCGCACCGACGTTGACGTCGACTTTGAATTCGCGGCGCATACGGTCGATGAGGATGTCGAGCTGAAGCTCGCCAACGCCAGCGATGATGGTTTGACCGCTATCTGGGTCGGTGTGAACGCGGAAGGTCGGGTCTTCTTCGGCCAATTTGATGAGCGCGTTGGTCATCTTTTCTTGGTCGGCTTTGGTCTTTGGCTCCACCGCTTCTTCCAAGACTGGTTCTGGGAAGGTGAGGGATTCAAGAACGACTGGCTCATTTTCATCGGTGAGGGTGTCGCCGGTGGTCGTGGTCTTAAGACCGACAACCGCGCCGATTTCACCGGCTTTGAGCATCTCGACTTCCTGACGGTGGTTGGAGTGCATCAAGACCAAGCGGGCGATACGTTCCTTATTACCTTTAGAGGAGTTGAGAACGTACGAACCAGATTTGAGCACGCCTTGGTAGACACGGACGTAAGCAAGACGTCCGATGAATGGGTCGGTCGCGATCTTGAAGGCAAGGCCGACGAACGGCTTCTTGTCATTGGCTTCGCAGACATACGGCTCGCCGCGGAGCGTGCCTTTTTCACCTGGGATATCCAATGGGGATGGGAGGTAATCGACGATGGCATCAAGGAGTGGCTGGATGCATTTGTTCTTATAGGCGGATCCGCAGAGAACTGGGAAGAAGGTGCCGGTAAGAACGGCTTTGCGGATGGTGGCCTTGATCATTTCGACCGAAGGTTCTTCACCTTCGAGGACCATCATCATGAGATCATCGTCGAAGGCCGCGAGCTTTTCGAGGAGGATCATGCGAAGCTCTTCGCATTTATCCTTGAGATCAGCTGGGATTTCGCCGATGGTAGGTGAGGTATTCTTATCGCCTTCATAAACGTAGGATTTACGTTCGATGATGTCGATGCAACCTTTGAGATAGGATTCTTTGCCAATCGGGTATTGAATGGCAGCGGCATTCGCGCCAAGTCTTTCACCTAAAGACTCAACGCACATGTCGAAGTCAGCGCCAGTCGCGTCCATCTTGTTGCAGAAGACGATCCTTGGGACGCCGTATTTGGTGCCCTGGCGCCAGACGGTTTCGGTTTGTGGCTCGACACCGTTTTTGGAGTCGAGGACTGTGACCGCGCCGTCTAAGACACGGAGGGAGCGTTCAACTTCGACGGTGAAGTCGACGTGCCCCGGGGTGTCGATGATGTTGAAGCGGTTGCCCTTCCAGAAGCAAGTCGTGGCAGACGAGGTGATCGTGATGCCGCGCTCCTGCTCTTGAACCATCCAGTCCATGGTCGCTTGACCTTCATGGACCTCGCCGATTTTGTGGGTGCGGCCGGTGTAGAAGAGAATACGTTCAGAAGTCGTGGTTTTACCGGCATCGATGTGGGCCATGATACCGATGTTACGAGTATGGGGAAGATCGTAGCTTTCAGCTTCCTTGATGTTAATTTCGTTTTCGGCCATCTTGAATACTCCTTATTACCAACGGTAATGGGCGTAAGCTTTGTTGGCTTCGGCCATTTTGTGGGTATCTTGTTTCTTCTTGACGGAAGCGCCGGTGCCGTTAGCGGCATCGATGATCTCGCCTGCGAGCTTTTCTTCCATGGTCTTCTCACCACGGAGGCGGGAATAGTTGACCAACCAGCGGAGTCCGAGGGTTTGCTTGCGCTCCTTGGAGACTTCGACTGGAACCTGGTAGTTAGCAGCGCCGATGCGGCGAACCTTCAATTCGACTTCCGGCATGATGTTGGCGATCGCAGTCGCGAAGACGTCGATGGCAGGTTTGCCGGTTTTCTCTTCGATTTGCTTGAAGGCTTTGTAAATGATGGTTTGGGCGGTGCCGCGTTTGCCATCATACATAACGCGGTTGATGAGGCGGGTGACGAGCTTGCTGTTATACACTGGATCTGGCAAGACGTCGCGTTTTTCAACAGAACCTTTACGTGGCATGTTTCATTCCTCCTTCTTATTCACCCTTCTTTGGCTTCTTGGTGCCATAGAGGGATCTGCCCTGGCGGCGCTTGTCGATACCGGCGCAGTCAAGGGTTCCACGGATGATGTGGTAACGAACACCTGGAAGATCTTTGACACGACCGCCACGGATCATGACCGTGGAGTGTTCTTGAAGGTTGTGTCCTTCACCACCGATGTAGGCGGTGACTTCGAATCCGTTGGATAAACGGACACGGGCGTATTTGCGAAGCGCGGAGTTCGGCTTCTTTGGGGTCATGGTGCCGACACGGGTGCAGACGCCGCGCTTTTGGGCGGAAGCCTGGTCGGAACCACGCTTGGTTAGGGAATTCCAACGTCTCCCAAGAGCTGGGGTTTTGGATTTCTTGGCCGCGGAATGACGGCCCTGCCTAACGAGTTGGTTAATGGTTGGCATGTTTGTCTCCTTTAATAACACGTTTCCCGATGTATCAGAATCGGGTTTTGGTACGATGCGAAGGAAATGTTTCGCTCGTGCGACAAGCGGAAGTTTACGCGCGTATATAGGGGCGTGTCAACACATTTTTTCGACTTTTTTTCAGGCTTTTGATACACCGGGAAGGGTGGACTTGAAAACCACGTGTTTTCGCATGAAAGAATAACGAAAAAATAATGGGTATATATTTATATAAGATAAAGACAAAAACCGTCCCAACTTTCTGCAAGGGACGGCTTTGCTGATAAGGCTACTGCTCGATTTCTTTCTTCAGGTTCTCAAGGCATTCTTTCGCCCCGAAATAACCGGCAAGGATCGCGTTGTAGTAATAATATGCAGCGGCTTCCAAATCCTGTTCCTGACCGAAGGATTTCGGATCCTTCTCAAGGATCATGCCGAGGCGGAAGATCGCCCATGGATTGCCAAGATCGGCCGCCTTGGTGAGGTATTCCCATGCCTTCGCGGGGTCTTTTGGATACCCGCTGGTGCCGAATTGATAGGCCGGAACCTTGCGCGCGACGCAAACCACGCTGCCGCGGGCTTCGCCTTCTTCATAATAATCATGCGCGCGGTGCCCGATTTCGGTGCTGCCTCTGATATCGCCAAGCAAGCCTGTCGCGGTCGCGGCCTCTGCATAATAGTCTGGATGATTCTCATAATCGTATTTCCCAGACTCTGGGAGGATTTCCTCGAAGATCTGCGCCGCTTTTTCCTTGTCGACAGGAACGCCTTGCCCGCGGTAATAGCAAACCGCGAGATTCACCGCCGAGCGGATATCGCCGGCCTCGTAGCCTTCTTTGGCCACCGCAAGTCTCTCTTCGAGCTGTTTCTTGTTGTCATAGGCATCATATAAATAACCATAGAACGCGGGATCACCGGTCTCTTCGAGTTTGGTGCGGATGAAGAGGACGTTCTCTTCGCGAGTTTTCTTTTGGTAAGCCTCAGGATGCTTATAAAGGCTTGCGGCGAAATCGTTCTTCCACTGGCAAATCCGATAGAGATCGCCGCCATGGAACGACGGCATGATGATACGGCCATTGCGATCGCGGGCAGGCTCGACGAATTCAAATTCCTCTTCCTGCTGTTCGCCATCGCCGACGGATTCATTCTCGCCAAATTCAAGCTCAATGCCTTTTTCATCGATGATCTTATTGAGTTTCTCAAGTCCATTGACGCCGGATGAGCTGCCTAGACGGGCCGCGTTATAGAAGTATTCCGCGGCTTTCGCGTAATCGATGCTAGTGCCGAATGTAGTGCTGCCGGTAAGATAAAGATGACCGATTTTGCCGAGACATACACTATGGCCTGCTCTAGCACATTCTTCGTAGATTTTAAGCGCCTTCAGAGGATCGGCCGTACCCAGGTCGCCGTTTTCATAAATATAGCCAAGCTCGTATTTGGCCATCAACTCGCCTGTTTTAGCCAATTCAAGCAAGTATGCGGTTCGGTCTTTGCTTTCGGCGTTTGGATATCCGACGTTATTGAGATAAATGAACGCGGAACGAATCTCATCCGCATGCTGGGCAGCGTATTTTTTGGAATAAACGCCATTCTCTGGGAGGAGGTCCTTCAATACTTGACGGGCTAAGTTATAGTCTTTGGCGCAGCCGTCTCCTTTATAAAGGGCGATACCATATTGGAGTTTCGCGGAGAAATTGCCAGCCTCATGCCCCTTGCGGAAATGTTCCGTTCCCTCTTCGGTGCGCGGATGATAATAGCCGCGGAGATATTCCCTCTGCCCTTCGTCTTTGACATTGTTATCAATGAACTCCATGACCTCGGGCTCGACTTCTCTTGATTCGCTGGTGAAACGATAGTAATCAACCATAAGGAAAGCGCGGACGAATGGATCCTCAATCTCGCATTCTGGGATGACGATTTGCCCATCCGCGTCGAGTTCCGGGGTCTTCCACTGGAACGGTTTCTCTTCAACCGCCTCTTCTTCCACGGCCGGCTTCTTCTCTTCGTCGAGGACTAAGCCAGTGCCTTCAACTTCTTCTTTCGGAGACTCTTGCTTGAATTCGTCGTTTTCATCGAGATCGAGGTCTTTCCCGTTTTTCCCTTCTTTTTCGTCAGCAGTCGACTTCAATTCCAAAGGCTGTTCTTCTTCCTTTTCCTCTTCGTACTGCTGCTCCTCTTCCTGCTGTTCTTCGTATTGCTGGTCTTCTTGCTCTTCGAAGCGTTGCTGGTCACGTTGCTCCTCTTGTAGATGACGCTCCTCATCTTCGGAACGTTGTTTCTCTGGCTTAGGTTGCGCTGGTCCTTTCTTGCGCAGCACGGAAGCGACGATCTTAAAGACGATCCCCGCGATCAAAAGTGGGATGCCGATGCCAAGGAGCGGGCCTCCAAATGGGGCGAGCTGAGTTGCCGTGCCCGAAAGAATGACAGTGGCTAATCCGAGAACGGTTGCGATGATGCCTATGATCATGAACGCATTCCCGAGTTTACGCAAAGCATTGCCTCTTGGGACTGGTTTGTTATTTGCCATAACGTTTTCCTTTCTTCATGGATCTGAATGTTCTTTGATTGTAAAGCCCAATTTGCAAAAAGAACATATGCAAGAGTCATTTTGCAAGAAAAACCAGCCCTATGGAAAATGCCTGATTTCTATCGTTAAGTAGTTAATTATTCTGATTTTGCAGGGAAATCAAGAAAACGCGAATTCGAAAAACCCTGCATTTTCCCACCACTTTCATTACAGAGGGGATTTCTGCAGGGATTTTGGATTTGGGCACGCAAAAGGCCCGCCGAAGCGGGCCGATTGTTGTTACGAGTCTTATTCGTTGGAATCAGGACGATCGTGTTTTTCGACGTACTGGTTCTTCACGACTCTCATGTCGCCAAGGACGGAGAAGTTTTCTAGAATCGCAGCTTCTTCTTCTGGAGACATCATACCCGTGCCAGCTGGGATCAGCTTGCCGGTGATGACGTTTTCCTTTAAGCCATGGAGGGAGTCTCTTTTGGCCTTGATCGCGGCGTCGGTGAGGATACGCGTGGTTTCCTGGAAGGAAGCCGCGGAGAGGAAGGAGTCGGTTTCCAAGGCAGCCTTGGTAATACCAAGAACGAGTGGCTGGCAGACTGCCGGGCGCTTGCCTTGGAGCAAGGTTTCGGCATTCTCGGTCGTGAAGCGATCGAGGGAGACACGGGTTCCTGGGAGCATCTTGGTGTCACCACCATCGATGATGACGACTTTTCTCATCATCTGACGGACGATGATCTCAAGGTGCTTATCCGAGATGTTGATACCCTGAGCGGAGTAGACTTTCTGGATTTCCTTGAGCATGTAGACCTCAAGTTTCTCCACATCGCCGACTTCGAGGAGCTTCTTCGGATTGATCGCGCCTTCGGTGATCTTGCCACCGTTTTCGACCATGTCGCCGACTTTCACGCGGAGGTGAGAGCCGTATGGAGTGACATAGGTGCGGGACTCAAGGTCGTTGGTGACCGTGACTTCTGCCCTATCGTCTTTTGGATTGATTTCGGTGATCTTGCCACTGATTTCGGAGATGAGCGCTTCGCCCTTTGGATTACGGGCTTCGACCAACTCCTGAACACGTGGAAGACCAGAGGTGATGTCGCTTCCTGCCATACCACCGGTATGGAAGACACGCATCGTAAGTTGGGTACCAGGCTCACCAATGGATTGGGCGGCCATGATGCCGACCGCTTCGCCGATAGAGACGATTTTGCCGGTCGCCATGTTCTGGCCATAGCAATGCTGGCAGACGCCGTTGCGGGTCTGGCAGGTGAAGACCGAGCGGATCTCGACTTCGGTGATGCCGGCTTTGACGATGCTTTCAGCCGCGACTGCATCGATCAAAGTGTTGCCTGGGACAAGGATTTCGCCAGTCTCAGGATTGACGATGTCATGCATCGAGAAGCGTCCGATGAGACGTTCCTTCAAGGTGCGGATGACGACGTTGCGGCTGGTATCGACGATCGCGCGGACTTTGAAGCCGTGGTCGCAATGGCAATCTTCTTCGCGGACGATGACATCTTGGGAGACGTCGACGAGACGGCGGGTAAGGTAGCCAGAGTCAGCGGTCTTAAGCGCGGTATCGGCAGAACCCTTACGGGCACCGTGGGTGTTGATGAAGAACTCGGAGACCTTCATACCTTCGTGGTAAGAAGAGACGATCGGAAGTTCGATTTCTTCGTTCTTCGGGTTGGCGACGAGGCCTTTCATGCCGATGAGCTGTTTGAAGTTATCGACCGAACCACGAGAGCCGGAGTCCGCCATGATAACCAATGGGTTACGCTTATCGGATTCCATCTGGGCTTTGACGAGGTTTTTGACGCGGTCGGTGATGTCTTTCCAGATCTTGACGATCATGTCGTGACGTTCCTTGCGGGTCAAGAAGCCATCGCGGTAGTAATTCTCGACTTCCTCGACTTTCTTGTTGCCCTCGTTGACGAGGTCATACTTGCCTTGGACGTCGTGGATATCGGAGATGGCGACGGTGACGGCAGAGATCATCGAGAAGCGGAAGCCTTGGTCTTTGATCTTGTCCAAAACCGCGGAGGTCTTGGAGGTGCCATATTTAGCGAAGAGCTGGTCGATGAGAGGTCCAAGCTGCTTCTTGCCGATCGGCTTCTTCAAAGGAAGGGTGGCGATATATTGGGCAAGTGGGCTCGCGTATTTCTTCTCATCGAAGGTGCCGATGGCCTTGGCCACGTCTTCTGGGGAGACGAACCATTCCTTCATGAAGGAGAGGTCTTCGGTGGACTTCGGCGTGCCGTCGTTGACATAGGGGAAGTCATCAGGGAAGACTTCGTTGAAGATGATCTTACCGACGGTGGTGATGAGGTATTTGTTCTCCACGCCTTCTGGCATACCGGTGCCAACATCCTTATGGATGGCTTTGGCTGGGATGGCGATACGGCAATGGAGGGGGAGCGCACGGGTGACATAGGTCATCTGCACTTCGTTGACATTGTGGAAGACTTTGCCTTCGCTGGTGGCGAAACGCTCATTGGCTTCCGCCATGCGGAGCAAGGATTTGCGTTCGCTTTCGGCGATGCCGTCGGCTTCTTGAGTGGCTTCAAGAGCCTTCAAGTTGGCCGCGCGTTCCAAGAAGTCTTCGCTTGATTCCTCGGTGGTGAGGTGGAAGTTGCCAAGGATCATGTCCTGACCAGGAATGACGATGGCCTTGCCATCACGAGGAGACAAGATGTTGTTGGAGGCGAGCATCAATTGGATGGCTTCGCGCTGAGCGGCTTTCCCAAGTGGGACGTGAACCGCCATCTGGTCGCCGTCGAAGTCGGCGTTGAATCCAGGGCAGACAAGCGGATGGAGACGGATTGCGCGTCCATCGACGAGTTTTGGCTGGAAGGCCTGGATAGAAAGACGGTGAAGGGTCGGGGCGCGGTTAAGGAGCACTGGATGCTCGCCAATGATGCGCTCGACGATATCGAAGACGATGGGTTCATAACGGTCGATGATTTTGTCGGCTGCTTTGTGGGCAGAGACATAGCCCTCTTTGATGAGGATGGCCGCGATGAATGGGCGGAGAAGCTGGACTGCCATTTCGCGTGGAAGTCCGCATTGATACATCTTAAGGTCTGGTCCGACCGCGATGACAGAACGTCCGGAATAGTCGACACGTTTGCCAAGGAGGTTCTGACGGAAGCGACCTTGTTTGCCTTTGAGTCCGCTAGAAAGGGACTTGAGTGGGCGTCCGCTTGGGCCGGTGACGGCTTTGGTGCGGCGTCCGTTATCGATAAGGGCGTCCACCGCTTCCTGCAACATACGTCTTTCGTTCATCAAGATGACGCCTGGGGCGTTCATGTCGATGAGCTTTTTCAAACGGGTGTTGCGGGAGATGACACGGCGATAGAGATCGTTGAGATCGCTGGCCGCGAAACGACCGCCGTCGAGCTGAAGCATTGGACGGAGATCGGGTGGGATGACCGGGATGACGTCGAGGATCATCCATTCCGGCTTCTGATTGGAATCGCGGAAGGCATTGATGACCTCAAGGCGTTTGGCGAGCTGGAGACGGCGTTGGCCGGTGCAGCCGCGGAGTTCGGCGGAGATGGTTTGGAATTCCTTCTCAAGATCGACTTCGGAAAGAAGTTTCTTGATGGCGGAAGCGCCTTCACCGAATTCGGCGCCGGTGTATTTGCGGATGAAATGCGCGGTGGAGAAGAAGTCGAAGGTTTCGGCTGGGTTCTTCATCCTCGCGATGAGCTCTTCGGCGCGGATTTGATCGGCTTCGGACTCGATCTCATTTCTGAATTCCTCGATCGTCTCGACGAAAATCTGACGAGCGGCGGATTCGGAGAGATACATCTTCTTTTGCAAGACGTTGGAACGGCCTGGATTCAAGCAGATGTGAGCGGCGAAGTAGATGACGTCTTCGAGCTGTTTTGGGGAGATCTCAAGCACCAAACCCATACGGGATGGGATGGATTTGAGATACCAGATGTGGGAGCATGGGGAGACAAGCTCAATATGGCCCATTCTCTCACGACGGAATTCTTTGGAGATGACCTCGACACCGCACTTTTCGCAGGTGATGCCTTGGTAACGGATCTTCTTGTATTTGCCGCAGTGGCACTCATAGTCCTTGGCAGGACCGAAGATCTTCTCGCAGAAGAGACCGCCCATTTCTGGTTTTTGGGAGCGATAGTTGATGGTTTCGGCCTTGGTGACTTCGCCATGGCTCCAGGAACGGATGGTGTCTGGAGAGGCTAAGCCGACTTGGATGGCGGAGAGGTTGTTGACGTCGAACCCACGATCCTCACGAGGTTTGCGGGTGACTTCAGGACGTTGTTCCAATTCTGGTTTTTCGTTCATTGTTTGGTCCTCTCTTTCTCTTATTCATCACTGCCGCTGATACGGCTGGAGATGGTAAGGCCTTCTTCGGCCGCGGCTTCGTTAGCGATTTCCACGGTCGCGGCTGGATCTTCTTCCTCAGCCTTCGGAGCCATTTCGGCGCGAATGGAGGAATTGGTCTTGCGCTCCTCGATGAGGGATTGACGGGCAAGCTCATCCATGTCGATGACTTTGCCGTTGTTATCGAAGAGTTCCACGTTCATGCCAAGACCCTTGAGTTCTTTGGTGAAGACTTTGAAGGCTTCTGGCATGCCCGGGCGTGGGATCGGATAGCCTTTGATGATGGCTTCGTAAGCCTTGCGGCGGCCGACGCGATCATCGGATTTGATGGTGAGCATCTCTTGGAGAGTATGAGCAGCCCCGTAAGCTTCGAGGGCCCAGACTTCCATCTCACCGAAACGCTGACCACCGTTTTGCGCCTTACCACCAAGCGGCTGCTGGGTGACAAGGGAGTATGGTCCGGTGGCGCGAGCGTGCAATTTGTCGTCGACCATGTGCACGAGTTTGATCATGTACTGGACACCGACGGCGATACGCTCGGCAAAGGGTTCGCCGGTACGTCCATCATAGAGGATGGCCTTGCCATCTTCGGAGATGCCGGCTTTCTTCATTAAGTCATAGACTTCTTGGTTGGAAACGCCATCGAACGCCGGAGTCGCAACGCGCATATTGAGCTTGCGGCAGGCAAGTCCGAGGTGAACCTCGAAGATCTGACCGATATTCATACGGGATGGAACGCCCATCGGAGAAAGAAGGATATCCACTGGGGTGCCATCGGCTAAGAACGGCATATCCTCGACCGGAAGAATCTTGGAGATGACGCCTTTGTTACCGTGACGGCCGGACATCTTGTCGCCTTCGGAGATCTTTCTCTTCTGGACGATATAGACGCGGACGACTTCGTTGACGCCTGGAGGGAGCGGGTCTTTGTTCTTGCGGGAGAAAATCTTGACCGCATGGACGATACCAGCGCCGCCATGAGGGACGCGGAGAGAGGAATCTTTGCCTTCTCTGGTCTTCTCGGCGAAGATGGCCATGAGGAGCTTCTCTTCTGGGGTCGGCTCGGTTTGTCCCTTCGGGGTGATTTTGCCAACGAGGATGTCGCCTTCTTTGACTTCGGCGCCCGGAACGATGATGCCACGCTCGTCGAGGAAGGCTTTCGCCTCTTCGCCGACGTTTGGAATATCGCGGGTGATTTCTTCGGAGCCAAGCTTGGTTTCACGGCATTCGAGTTCGTATTTCTCGATGTGGATGGAGGTGAAGGTGTCGTCTTTGACCATGCGTTCGGACATGATGACGGCGTCTTCGTAGTTATAACCATTCCAGGTCATGTAAGCGACGAGGATGTTTTGACCAAGGGCGAGCTCGCCATTGCGCATGGCTGGGCCATCGGCAATGATCTGATCGGCTTTGATCTTGTCTCCAGGACGCACGATTGGGGTCTGGTTGATGCAGGTTCCTTGGTTGGAACGATCGAATTTCTGCAAATGATAGGTGCGGGTTTCCTTGCCTTCTTTGACGACGATGCTTTGGGAGTCAATGGATTTGACGACGCCGTCTTTGACCGCGACCACGGCAAGGCCGGAGTCTTTGGCGATCACTTGCTCCATGCCAGTCCCAACGTATGGGATGGATGGGCGAAGAAGCGGCAACGCCTGACGTTGCATGTTGGCACCCATAAGAGCACGGGTGGCGTCATCGTGGGCGAGGAATGGAATGCAAGCCGCGGCGATGGAGACGACTTGCTTTGGAGAAACGTCGACGTAATCGACGAGTTCCTTGGCGATCATGGTGTTGTCTTCATCGTGACGGACGACGATTTCCTCATCGAGGATCTCACGAACCACCTCTTCCTCATCATCGCAGGTTGGGTCGATGGTGCAGAGTTTGACCATGCCGCCGAGGTTGATATTGGCTTCGGCGATGTAATGGCCTCTTTCATCATCGGCGGAGAGGTATTCGGTGCGGGTTTCAGACATGTAAGCCTTGCCGTTGAGGTGATAGACCAAACGATAAGGGGTCATGATGAAGCCGTATTGGTTGACCTTCGCATAGGTGCAGAGGTTGTTGATAAGACCGATGTTCTGGCCTTCTGGAGATTCGATTGGGCAGATACGGCCGTAATGGGTGTAGTGAACGTCACGGACTTCCATGGAAGCGCGGTCGCGGGTAAGACCACCAGGACCAAGAGCGGAAATACGTCTCTTGTTGGTGAGCTCCGCCAGCGGGTTGGTCTGATCCATGAACTGCGAAAGTTGGCTGGAAGCGAAGAATTCGCGGATGGAAGAGGTGAGCGGACGGATGTTGATGAGCGACTGCGGGGTGACGGTTCCGAGGTCGGAAATCGACATCTTTTGCTGAACCGTCTTGCTCATCTTGGTGAGACCGATGCGGAACTGGGTCTGGAGAAGTTCTCCGACGCAGCGGATACGTCTATTGCCAAGGTGGTCGATGTCATCGGTCTGGCCAAGTCCGTCTTGGATGTTGCAGTAATAAGAGAAGCAAGCAACCATGTCGGAGATGGTGACGCGAGAGATGGAGAGGTTGAGGTCGGTTCCGATGATGGAGCAGACGCGCTCGCCTTCTTTGTCGTTGGCGTAGACTTTGACAACGTTGACTTTGGTGTGTTCATCGAGTCTTTCGCCGCATTTGAGGGTTTTCTCATGGGCGCCTTTCTCGAAGACTTCCTCATCGCGGAGAGATGCGACATCTTCCTTGGTGAGGGTGTGTCCTTTGGTGAAGAGGATCTCACCGTCGATAGACATGAGGTTCTCAGCCAAAACGCGGCCGACCAAACGGTCATAGATGCCGAGTTTCTGGGCATATTTGAATCTGCCCGCGCGGCCAAGGTCATAACGCTTCTCGTCGAAGAATTTCTGGACGAGGAAGGTGACGATGCCATCTGGGGTGATTGGTTCACCGGGTTTCAATTTGGTGAAAATCTCGGCAAGCGCTTCGTTTTTGGTGTGCGAGACGTTGTCCTTCTTGAGAGTAAGGCGCATCGCTTCGGTGTCGCCGAAAAGCTTGATGAGGGTCTCTTCGTTATCTAAGCCAAGGGCTTTGAAGAGGACGGTCGCCGGCATTTTGCGTTGACGGTCGATGCGGACATACATGATGCCTTTGGTGTCGCTCTCGAATTGGAGCCAGGTACCGCGGGTTGGGATGATCTCGCCGTTATAGATATGGACGCCGGATTTGTCCAAGGTGTCTTGGAAATAGGCGCCTGGGGAACGAACGATTTGGGAGACGATGACACGCTCTGCACCGTTGACGATGAAGGTGCCAGATTCGGTCATAAGTGGCAAATCGCCCATGAACACTTCGGCTTCTTTGATTTCGCCGGTGCTCTTGAAGGAAAGGCGAAGGGTGACTTTGAGCTTGCTCGAATAAGTCAAATCACCGGCCTTGCAGGTGAGTGGATCGTATTTTGGCTCTTCCAAACGGCAGGAGACATAATCGATGGCCAAGGTGTTGGAGTAGTTCGCGATAGGGAAAACTTCGCGAAGGACATCATCGATTCCTTTTTGAAGGAACCACTTGTAGCTATCGGTTTGAATCTCGACGAGGTAAGGGAGGGCGAGGTGACCAGAGATCTTGGAGAAGTCCAAGCGGCCATTAGGACCAGCTGGATAAGCTTCACCATTCGGATTCTTGTAATCGGTCATGGGAGTGAAGTTGTCTTCAATTGGCATTTAATTTGCTCCTTTTTGATACGCAATTAGGATTTTGTATCCTTTTTTACTAGCTAACTCTTCCACGCGTGGAAACAGCGTTTCCAAGTAGCGTCTGCAGGAATCAGCTCCCTGCTTTTTGCGGATAACGAGGACCAGGCAACCATCTTGATAAAGGTGGCTAACCGCTCCCTTGTAAATCGCGTACGTAACCTTTTTTCCCGCGCGTATAGGCGGATTGGTCACTATGGTAGTAAATTGGTTGGGGATGCTCTCATAGACATCAGACTCCACCACTTCGACTTGGTCAACTAATCCAAGAGAAGCGGCGTTTTCCCGGCAACAATCAAGAGCGCGAGGGTTGACATCGGAGAGCGTTACATGTCGATTCCTGTCTAACGATGCTAGGACGAGCCCAATCGGGCCGACCCCGCATCCCATATCGAGAATGGAGTTACCAAGATCGACCTTGGCGATGGTTTCGAGCAGTAGTTTGCTGCCATCATCAAGGCCATCTTTGTTGAAGACGCCGGAATCGCTTTTCAGGGTATACTGCCTCCCAAAAAGAGTGAACGAGAACGTATGGTAATCGTGCGCTAAATTGGGGTCGTCTTGGAAATAATGGGACATATGCAGCCTACCCTTATAAACGCAAACCCCCACCCTGCTTGTGAAAACAGGGTGGGATGATTGCGATTAATATCGTGAGTTGTGGGTGCGAATTACTTGATTTCGCATTCTGCGCCAGCGGCTTCGAGGGCTTTCTTGTGCTCTTCGGCTTCGACTGGGGAGATTTTCTCTTTGACTGGAGCTGGGATAGCATCGACGAGCTTCTTGGCATCCATGAGGCCAAGGCCGGTGATGGTCTGGACAGCTTTGATGATGGCGACCTTGGAGCCAGAGCCAAGTCCTTTAAGGATGAGGCTGACTTCGGCTGGTCCTTTTTCGACCGGGGCTTCATCTTCAGCGGCGGCTGGAGCAGCGGCTGCGACGGCGGCGGTGACGCCGAAGGTTTCTTCGACGAGTTTGATCAAGTCATTGAGCTCGAGAACGGTATATTCCTTTAAGGATTCAACGATCTCTTCTTTTGTTAATTTAGCCATTTTCTTTTCCTCCTGAGGTTTTAGTTGGCCGCGCCGGCATCAGCTGGCGCTTTCTTGTCCGCCACGGCTTGGACAGTTGCGGCGAACTTGGACATAGGAGCCTTGAGGCATCCAAGGAACATAGAGAGCATTCCTTCACGATTCGGAAGCTTGCTAAGTTCTTTTGTTTTAGCTGCGTCAAATACTTGACCTTCAGCTAGGCAGCCCTTAACGACAAGGGCTTCGTGAACACGTGCGAACTTGAATAGAGCTTTTGGGGCGGAGCCGAGGTCTTTGGAGAAGACGAATGCGTTCGGGCCTTCGAGCAACTCACCAAGATCTGGCTGTTTGCTGTCGGCGAGGGCGCGACGCACCATTGTGTTCTTGTAGACCTTCATGGTGGCGTTAGCCTTCTCAAGGGTTCTGCGAAGCTCCATGAGCTCAGCCACGGTCAAGCCTTGGTAGGAGACGATGGTGAGGGAGCCGGAATCCTCTAAACCTTTGGTAATCTCAGCAACAGCAGCCTTTTTTGCTTCTAATGCGGATTGGTTCATGGTGTTCCTCCTTTCCTGTGGTATATGTGATGCTTCAATATAACTACGAGAATGAACGATTTATTCCTCCACTGGATGTTATTTTTAAGGATTGTCCCTCCAGTAATCTTAGGTATAGGAAGCGTTTCACCAATGTGATGTTGGGCGACGGTTAGTTGCGTCCGGAGAAGGTGATGTGGATGGCTGGACCCATCGTGGTGGATAGGGTGCAGTTCTTGACGTAGGTGCCTTTGACGGTGCTTGGGCGGGCCTTGGCGATCTGATCGGTGATGGCAACGAGGTTGTCAAGGAGATCAGCTTCGGAGAAGGAGACGCGGCCAATGCCGAGGCAGAGGTTGCCGTTACGGTCAACACGATAAGCGACTTTACCACGCTTGATATCGGCGACAGCGGTCTTGATATCCATGGTGACGGTGCCGGTTTTTGGGTTTGGCATCAAGCCTTTTGGACCGAGGACACGGCCCATTTTGCCGAGCTCACCCATCATTTCTGGGGTAGCGACGATGATGTCGAAGTCGAACCAGTTTTCTTTTTGGATCTTCTCGAGCATCTCGACACCGCCGAAGAATTCAGCGCCGGATTCTTTGGCATCTTCCAAGCGGGTGTTGGTGACGACGAGGACCTTTTTGGTCTTGCCGTTGCCGTGTGGAAGAGTGATGGTGCCACGGATTAATTGGTCAGCGAGAGTTGGATTGACGTTGAGGGTGAAGGCGATATCAACGGACGAATCGAACTTGGTGACAGAGGTTTCCTTGCAAAGCTTGACAGCTTCTTCCAAGGAATAAAGTTTGGTTGCGTCGACCTTGGCGGAGGCGGCGGCGAATTTCTTAGAGACTTTCTTCATTTTCCGTTCCTCCTGAATTAGTCAACGATCTTGATGCCCATCTGACGGCAGGTGCCGGCGACGATTCTCTTAGCAGCTTCGATGTCTTCGCAGTTGAAGTCAGGGAGCTTGTACTGAGCGATCTCGGTGAGTTGAGCATCAGTGATCTGGCCAACGATCTGTTTGGCGTTGCCAGAGCCTTTGGTAAGACCAGCGGCCTTCAAGATGAGAGGGGCTGCTGGAGTGGTTTTGATGACAAAGTCGTAGGACTTGTCTTCGTACGCAGTGATGATGACTGGCACGATGGTTCCACGGCGGTCACCGGTCTTCGCGTTGAAGTCGGTGCAGAACTTCGCCATGTTGACGCCCGCAGATGCGAGCTTTGGTCCTGGGTGGGCATCGCCACCTGGAAGTTCCATCTTCAAGACCTTAGCAATTTTCTTTTTCATAGTTTTCCTCCAAATGGAATCCTATATAGCGGTTTTCGGGCTCGCCTTCGCCCTCCCGCTACTAAGGCGCACGTAAGAAAGCGTGCTCGCATAATATACGCGAGCGAATTGGGCGCGTCAATAAAAACTTTTCTGAATTTATAAATTCGATGGCGCACCATTTTCAGGTTATAGGAATACACCTGAGGAAACGTCAATCAAATGATAGAATCAGAAAAGGAAACTCGTTAAGAGAAACTAATCTAGAATTTCGGAGCGTATTTTTTCAAATTCGGTCTCTGTTTCTTCAAAGAACGGGAAGCTTCTCAAAGTCCGATAATGTGCTGGGCAGTTGCAAAGCATCTCATGACGGAAGAAATCGCAAGTGTAAAGATAAATAACCTCAGCCACCATAGTCGGAGCGACCTTAGGCTTTTCTTGAAGAACGATGTCCACCACTTCATCCGCAACCGACAAGACCAACAAGCTTTCATTATCAAGACCCGCTAGTTTAGCTTCCGCAATTGCGTCTCTGATCCACAGAAAATAATCGCGGAATGACGTCCCGCCTTGAAGGAGATCCGTACCCGCCATCTTTAGTCTTAACTTTGTGGCTTTCTCACGTAAGGCCTTCGGGGAGATGCCGCTGGCCTCTTGAGTGATCTCAACGCCGCGATCCTCATTCAAAATCATCTTGTGAAATAGGAATGCGGCGGCCGCTCCAGTAGCAGTCAGCTCCTCGAGTTGCTTTGGAGAAAGGGAAATGCGCAACCAACTTTTGGCGGCGTATTCATAGGTGTCAACGAAGTCTTGAATTATCATGGCCAAAGTTTACCACGAGCGGCGAAAGAAGAAAGAAAAGGATTGAAAACATCTCTGCTTAAAAAACGAAAAAATGAAAATAGCCCTGCAAAACCTTCATAAAACGTTTTCGTCATAAAACCCGCATATTTCAGAATTTTATGCGGGTTTTGATGGAACTATTCAATTATTCGCCTCATCCGATTCTTTTGTTTCTTCAACGGGTTCTTCAACCTTCGATTCCGGCTTTTTGTCCTCGCCGTTGATGCGCTCGGGAATCACATATGAAAGGAGCAAAGAGATCAAGAACATATTCGCGACGGGGTTTTGGAGGATGAGCATGAGATATTGAGCGGCTTGCGGGAGATGCTCATAGGCGGTGAATTCCGGAACAAGAGTGATGCCATATCCAAGACCGAGGGCAAGGGAAAGAATCATGATGTTCTTTTTCGTAAAGCCAACCTTGGCGATCATCTGCATGCCGATGACTGCGATAGATGCAAAGAGCATGAGCATTGTGCCGCCTAAAACAGGTTTTGGAATCGTCATCAAGAACGTAGTGATAGGTGGGAATAAGGATGCGATGAAAAGTAATAATGCTGTTTGGAGAATCACAAATCGATTGGCGACCTTCGTTTGTCCGACAATGCCGACGTTCTGCGCATAGGATGTTAACGGCATCGCACCGAAGAAGCCCGCCAGACAGCTGATGAACCCACATGCTGCTAGACCACCGCTAAGCTCTTTGCCCGTCATTTCTCGTCCTAGCCCAGCATCCGTCAAGCTTGAGATGTTACCGATATTCTCTGTCGTCGCGACGATATAAATAATCAAAACAGTAAGGATCGCCCCAATATTAAAGTCGCCCCATTTCGCCTCAATCAAAGTGAAATAAGGACGCGGAACATTAATGAAATCCGTGAATTTATTGAAGGTGAATGCGGAAAAATCGACCATGCCATTATAAGGAATAAAGCATAACGAAACGATATAGCCGACAGCTAATCCGACGAGCACAGAAACGTTTTTCCAAACGCCTTTAACGAAGATTTGCCATAAAATTCCAGTTATTAAGGTTATAAACGCGACAAGCAAATATGGCCAAGCGACATCGAATTGATAAACACCATTTACGACGACGCCGTCCACATTCGTAGAAAGAAAGTCATTGATGCCAACGCTCAATAAACTCAGGCCAACTCCAAGAACAGCGATCGCGGCAACAATTGGTTTGATGACCTTTTTCCATTTGTCTGCAAATAGGCCAAGGATGCCAATAAGAAGGCCACCGATGATGACCGAGATGAACATCGTACCTAGTCCATAGGTTGCGCCGATAAGCGATAACACGCCAAGAAAGGTGAATGATGTGCCGACGACAACCGGGAGCTTAGACCCAATACGCCAAATCGGGAAGATTTGAATCAACGTGCCAAGCGCGGCCATAAGGATTGCAGAGCGCAATGCATTATCGGTAACTTCCGCGCTCGCGCCCACGATCGCGAAGCATATTAGAATAGGTGCAATATTGCCGACGAACATGGAAAGCAGATGCTGAACGCCAAGAGGTATTGCCTTGCCTAGTGGAACGGCCCCGTCCAAGCGAAATACGTTTTCGATATCACGGTCCGAATAGTAGGACTTGAATCTTTTGAATGGGTTTTGCATGCAAAGAGTTTATCAAAACTTCTTACTATGCGCATTAAAGAATCAGGCAGTCAAAACACGGCCAGCAAGGCGTCAACTTTCGTATTGCATATTTGCTAGAGTTGTTAAAGTTGTTATAGTTTTGTTAAAGTTACGATAGTTTTTGTTAAAGTTGTTAAAGTTTTGTTAAAGTTATGATAGTCTTTGTTAAAGTTTGTTGTATTTTATTAAAGTTTTAGATAATATGGGGCCATGGAAAAATCATTTTATTTATCATTAAAAGAATCCCCTGAAGTTGAGTTTAAGCAAGCTTCTGAAAAATTGCCCTTAAACATTTACGAGACCTACTCGGCCTTCGCGAATACAAACGGAGGCACCATCTATTTAGGGATTAAGGAGATTAGAGGGGGAGAAAACGTTATTACGGGCGTATCAAATCCTGAAAAATTGAAGACGGATTTTTCCAATACAGTCGCTAACAACACAAAAGTAAGCGCCGACTTAATAAGAGAAGGCGATATCACAACCGATACGATTGAAGGAAAAACCATTCTTATCATTCGTGTGAGAAAAGCCCCGATCTCAATGCGCCCAGTTTATTTAAATGGCAATCCCTATGAATCGTTCAGACGCAACGGAATCGATGGTGACGCGCGTTTATCAAAGTATGCCGTTCTATCTATGCTAAACGATGCGAACAAAACTCGATATGATGCTTTGCCAAACTCCAGCGGAATACGAGTTGAGAATTTGTGCCAGGAAACAATAAAAAAATACCGTTTGAGGTACCAGTCCATATTCCCGGGAGTCGGAACTGATCTAGATGATTTTGAGTTTCTTAAAAGAGTTGGCGCAGTCAGATCAAACGCCGAAGGTCTCTTTTTCCCGACCAACGGATGTATAGCTTTATTCGGATATGCAGCTGACATCCGAGATGTATTCCCCTGCTATAAGGTAGATTTTATGGATCAAACTTCCGGAAACGAAAGATATGACTACCGCCTTGATGATGGCGATATTTCTTGGAGTGGAAATCTTTTCGATTTCTTATTCGCCGTTGTGGCTCATATTGCCCCAATTCTTCCAAACGCATTTCATCTCAATGGCATTGTGAATGACGGCGGTTTTGAAGAGGAGACCGCTTTGAGGGAAGGCGTTCTAAATGCAATATTTAATTGCAATTTCTTTCTGCCGGGCGGCATAAGAATCATCCAAAAAGGTACAAATATCACCATCGAAAACACTGGACGGATGATCGTCGATATCGAGCAAGCCAAAATAGGCGGTGATTCTCAGCCACGAAACGAGGGAATTTCCATTTTGTTAAGAGCAATCGGATTAGGTGAGAGGAGCGGTTTTGGCATACCATCCATCTTTGGCCTTTTTGAAAAAAGGAATTGGAAAGAGCCGATTTTAAAGGAAACCTTTGATCGGGAAGAAAAAACAGTGCTCAGCATGTCTTTCGGCGAACAGAGCCCGGCAATCCCAAAACAAAACCCTGTAGTATCTTTACTTCTTGAATACGGGATGCTCTCGTCACAGGAAATCGCTACTATGTTAGAAAAAAGCAGAAGTACCATTACTAATGAACTTCGAAAACTTCAAGACGAAGGAATCGTAGAAGCAATTGGCTCTCGGACAAATGGGAAAAAATATAAACTTAAATAATTCAAAAACCCATGCAAAAACCCGTCGGATTTGATTTCAGACGGGTTTTTAGTAAGTTGAATTAGATACGTTCGATTTCGGAGAAGTCCACATCGACCGGAGTAGTACGTCCGAAGAAGACGGTTTCAACGCGGCAGGCGCCAGTCTCTTTGTCGATGGAGATGATGGTGCCGGTGGTGCCTTCAAGAGGTCCGCGGATGATCTTGACGGTCGCACCGACATCGTAACGGGCATACATGGACTCGTCGATGATGTTCATTCTCTTAAGGACCGGTTCGATCTCTTCCTTTGGAACTGGGTTTGGCTTTTGGCCGCCACCAGAGGAACCGACGATACCAGTGACGCCTGGGCAGTTACGAACTTTGAACCAGGAATCATCGGTCATGATCATCTCAACGAAGATGTAACCTGGGAAGAGGTTTTTCTTCTTGGTCTTCCCGGTTGGGAGACCATCTTTGAGGACCGGAACGTCAACGTCAGCGACGACGACGCGAAGAACGAGATCCTCAAGACCGAGAGTCTTGATACGCTTCTTAAGATTTTCAGCCGTTTTGGCTTCGTGCATGGAATACGTGGTGATGATGTACCATGCCTTTTCAGCTAACTGTGTTGCCATGATTAATTGCCTCCGAATGCATTGCGCAATTGCTTGATGAGCTCGCCTGCGGTGAGGTCTTCCAAAACGAGGAAGATAGCCGTGAAAGCGGCGATGCAGAGAACGACGATGATGGTTGGGATGAGTTGGTCACGCTTGGGCCAGCGCACGCGCTTGCCTTCTTTAACAACTTCACCGATATATTTTCCTGGGGTCATAGTTGTGATGTCCTCCTTAATTACTTGCTTTGTTTATGGAGCGTGTATTTGCCGCAGACGGGGCAGTACTTACGAAGTTCAAGCCTTCTCGGATCATCTTTTCTCCGAGTCAGCGTGTAGTTCCTGCTGAGGCAATCAGGGCAAATCAAAAAAACTTTAATGCGTTCCATATTTCAACCTTGCGTGCAAAATTATAGAAATGCAAGTTGACTACGTCAATAGCCAATTGCAACCTCTTCACTCGGAAAGCTTTGGATAAATATCCAACTCAAAATACTGTCCAAGGCCATCGTCATCATCATAGGTGAAGAAGGTCAATGTGACGTCTTGCCCTGCTTTCGTCGCGATGATACCCGCTGAATCGTAATTCGAGCGATCGACGTTATATCCAAGGCCAGATAGTTTTCCTTCATAATCATCTTCCATTTTTAGACCGAGATTTTCACTCGAGACATAGGTCAGAACAACATAGTTTGGAGAGTCCGTGATATGGAAAGGAGCGCCAAGATAGCTAGAGGCATCAAAGGCCGGGATTTCTACGTCTGTAACGCCATATTGATTGAGAAATGCAGAGATTTCATGATTTGGGAAGCCTTCTTTTGGTTCACACATTTCATGCTCAGAGAAGGATTCGGCCTCGATGACAAAGCCGTTCAAAGCGTCATCAAAATAGAACGATACTTTGGTGATCGTATCGTAGCAAATATAGGTGTGTACGTTATCTTTTGAGGTCAATGGATAGTAAGCGTCCTCGGATGCCAAAAGGGCTTGAACATATGCTTGGCAAGAGGCCTCAGAAAGATCTTCTCCAAAACATTCAATGACAAGCGTGGACCAATAGCCGTCGTCTTTTGGGACCGCATAGCAAACATATGCTTCCGCTTCGAATGAAGTGACGGAAGAAACGCCTGTCTCAGAGAAAATGGAATAGATTGTTGATTCCGGCCATTCGTCCTCCGCTTGGATATACATCGCGTGAAGACAGAAGTCGCCACTATCTAAAGAGCATTCCACGAATACATAGGACCAGTCTTCATCATGAAGATATGCTTGGAAATGGTTGGAAGAGAGAACTTGCACGCCATAATCAGCGTTGCGATACAAGACAGAATAATCATCGAGGGTGGCGAGATTCGTCGTGCCGAAGATATCTAACTCACCGTTATAGTCGTTATAAAACCAATCCAAACCGGATAGGCCAATATAAGGCAAAACGTGATGAAGATAAGTTTCCATCGCTTCCACGAGTTCGGCATTTTCCCATTGAACCAATTCAGATTGGGTTTCACTTTCAGAAGAATCAAGGATTCGTTCTTCAGAAGACGCTCCTGAAGATGTGATATCCGAAAACGTAGTTTCTTCCACGGATGAGGAGGAAGAGGAACTGGTGACAGAAGACTGGCTGCTTGATGAAAGATCAGAAGCAGAAGATGCATCTTGAGGAGTAGACGTGCAGGCCGTTAGAAGTAAGGCGGATAAAAGCAAAAGGCGTTTCATGCGAATTATTTTCTCACAATATGATGAGGACGGATAACAGAATAAGGGAATTGCATAATGAAAAATAAATAAAAGTGTTCCATAGAAAATTTGGAAACTCAAATGCATTAGACAATTGGCAACTTTTCATTTTTCCATGCCCTGCTATCTCTATCAAATCATATTCTCTCGGCAAAAGCCAAAGTCACTATCACAAGGGAGATCGGGAGGCGCGAAAGAAATGAATAAGCTCATAAAGGCAAGCAGATAGTGTTCTAGGCATTTTTCGAGAAAGCAATCATTTTCGCAATTTTGAAATAATTTTGACTATTTCGGCCATATCCATCCATTTCTAGCAGATTCATCCCGCCGTTAATCTTCATCGTTTCAAATATGACGACTCTTCCTTTCTATCTAATAGAGGTTGGGATGTGCTATATTACTTGCATGGATTCAGTCCAAGCGATAACGCAGTTCCGTCATCGAAAGGCCACGTCGCCAACCGGCCGGCTGTCTTTTATTCCGCTCGCCAATGTTATCGCCGCCCTATCCGTGCTCTACCTTCATGTGAATGGGGGCTTCTGGTCGATGGGCATCCACCATCCTCAATGGTTCAGCGCGAACATCATCGAATGCGTTTTCTATTTTGCCGTTCCTGTGTTCATGATGATTAGCGGCGCTACCCTTCTCGATTTCTTTGATCGATATGGATTAGGCCTCTTCTTTTGGAGGCGAATTCAGAAGACTCTGATCCCCTACCTCTACTTCAGCATCCTCGCTATACCGATCGCTATTTGGAGAGGTAAACTTTCACCGGATCAAATCACTGGCCCATATATAGCCTCCGGCTTGATCAGCGGGAGCCTCGGCCCCAACTATTGGTTCTTCCCACTCATCTTCTGCGTCTATTTATCCATTCCCCTATTTGCGGCGATTCGCCAGGATCTCAGGAAAAAGGTATTCATCTATTTAGCCGTCGCTGGCTTCGTGCTCAACATTCTCTACC
>OCTW013399489.1_pt1 | contig 24272 bp, 24 predicted proteins | sample 1539671 | NCBI WGS metagenome assembly OCTW01 (sample SAMN02144230, study PRJEB22623) | gut metagenome | biome: sheep rumen | host: Ovis aries | place: New Zealand | reverse complement strand
ATCCATTAAGTCATTTAACAGATAAAGAATTACGAGAAGCACATAACTTGCAAAAGATGTATAAGGCAGGTGCTTTCGATGAAGAGGGATAAAATAGCATTCATTGTTGAAGGTAGAAAAACAGAACCAGAACTTATTTCGAAAAGCCTCAACAATGTCTATTTCGCAAAAAATCAAATTGATCTCATTCTTTTACCCACCGGAATGAATATTTATAATCTTTTTTTGCTAATGAAAGATGATGATTTAGATATTATTACGCTTATTAAAGAACAAGCACAAAAGTTACAATCAAAGAAAGTCAAAAAATTTAATCAATCACTTGATTTATCATCATTACAGCAAAGTGATTTTTCTTCTGTGTATCTTTTCTTTGATTATGATGCCCACCAAGACAATCTCCCCCGCAATATAGATAGACATACAGTCATTAAGGAAATGCTGATGACCTTTAACAATGAAACAGAAAATGGAAAGCTGTATATTAGTTATCCAATGGTTGAAGCTATTAAGGATTTTGAGGAAATCGATTCATTTCCACACAGAAACTTTCTTCTAATTGAAGATGGTATAAGATACAAAAACTTATTGTCTGCAAGCTCTTCACATTTAGATTTCAAAAATTATACAAAACAATTGTGGGATTACCTTATTACTATATATATTATTAAAATTCACTACATTTTCAACATGGAGATTGATAATAATTATCTCCTCGAGAGCACAAAAAAGGCATCAACACTTTCAATTTACATGAATGTATTAAAAAAATACGATATTCCCTTTTCTTGTATTCCTATTTTAGATTATTTTACTATTAACTTCATCTTTGAAAATATTGAAATTGATTCACATCTTTTGAATCAATTTCAGTTATTTAAGTTACAATGTGATCAAGATATCAAAAATCTTAGTATATCATCGGAAATAGACAATAGCGAAGCGGGCTATTATAATAGATAGTATATGTGGGGTTATATTATGGGAAAAAGACGATTAGACTTACAATTTAAATGCTGGATTATTCTCCTATCATCATGCTTAATAATGCCAACGCATGTGGTTGTGCACAAACAAGTAATTGTCCCTAAAAAACAGACGGTTAAAAAGACAGTCGTAAAACCTAAAACGATCACCAAACCCGTCTATGCAAATATTACTGCGGTAGGTGATACGATCTGTCATGATCGGATCAATGCCCAGGCTTATTCAAGCATAAATAGACAATATCATTATAGTTCTCTCTTTACCAACATTAAGAGTCACTTTCAGGGGAAAGATCTTTGTATTGCCAATTTAGAGACAACCATCAATCCTCGGTTACCGGTGCATGGCTACCCCAACTTTAATGCCCCCTCTTCGCTCATTGATGATTTAAAGGCTTTAGGTATTCATATGGTATCCACTGCTAATAATCATTGTCTGGATACCGGTTATGATGGTTTGGTTTCCACCATTGATACGCTCAATGCGAAAAAGATGGATCATACGGGAACTTATAAGTCTGCTTATGATCGTGATACGATTCTGATGAAAAATCTCAATGGTATTCAAACAGCGTTTCTCTCTTTTACTTATGGCACGAATCATGCGTTAGCGAAGAGTCAGTCGTATTGCGTGAATGTTATTAATAAAGATGAGATGAAAAGACAAATTGATTTAGCGAAAAAAGCTGGTGCCCAGGCGATTGTAGTGAGTATGCACTGGGGTGTTGAATATCAGCTAAAGGAAAATCAAACCCAGGATGACTTAGCGCAGTTTCTCATTCAAAATGGCGTCAATGTCATCTTAGGCTCACATCCTCATGTCTTACAGCCAATGAAGCGTTTAACAGTGAAAGATGCCCAGGGCCAAAGTCATGAAGGCTTTGTCATCTATTCCCTAGGGAACTTCTTTTCTTCACAGGTGGCGCCGCATACCCATGAATCCGTGATTCTGGATATCCGCTTAAAGAAAGAGAAACAGGTCACCGTAGATCAGGTCCACTATACGCCTTTGTATAATGCCCAAAACGGTCGCTCTTACACATTATATGATCTTGATCAGGTGATCAGCAGCTATGAAAAAGGTAATCCGCAGCGTTATAGCGCTGCCTTCTATAATCAGGCTAAAAAGGAAAAAGCACAGATTGCATCAATAATGGGAGGAGATTTATGATGAAAAAAATAACATGCAGTTTCTTATCTGCCATGACCGTCTTAGGACTCAGCATGACGGGTATTCAAGCGCAGGAGAGCGCCACGATCGTGGCCGTGGGGGACACAATGTGTCATGACAGTGTCAATAACACCCACTACAACAAAAAGACTAAGCGTTATGATTATTCACCGATCTTTAAGAATGTCAAACATTACTTTAAAGAAAAAACTATTGCCGTAGCGAATTTAGAAACGACAATGAATCCAAAACGTAAGGTATCCGGATATCCGCAGTTTAATTCCCCGGCGCGTCTCGCAAAGGATTTAAAAGATTTAGGGATTGATCTGACGACAACGGCTAATAATCACTGTTTAGATACGGGTTTTCAGGGCATTGTCTCAACGATTAAGATCTTAAATCAAAACAAATTAGCACATACCGGCACCTTTACCAGTCAAAAAGCGAGAAATACTATTTTAATGAAGAACTTAAATGGGATTAAAACAGCTTTTCTTGCTTTCACATATGAAACCAATGGCTTACGTACAAACAAATCTTATGCCGTCAATTACATTGACAAAAAGGAAATGAAAAGACAAATTGGCTTAGCTAAGAAAGCCGGTGCACAGGCCATTGTGGTGAGTATGCACTGGGGCATTGAATATCACACCCAGCCAAGTCGTGAGCAGAAAGATTTAGCAAAGTTCTTAGTAAAAAATGGCGTCAATGTGATCTTAGGCTCCCATCCCCATGTCTTACAGCCGATGAAACGCATCACGGTAAAAGATCATGGCAAAGTGAAGAAAGGATTTGTCATTTATTCGCTGGGAAATTTCTTTTCCGCCCAGCGTAAGCCACATACCCAGGAAGCGATTATTTTACGTTTAAAACTGGTGAAGGATCAAAAAGGCGTCCATGTGGGAAAAGTATCTTATGCCCCTATTTATACTGGTAAACACTATCAGCTGCAGGATTTAAAAGCGCCAAAGAGCAGTTTTGCGAAAAAGGAAAAAGCCACTATCCAAAAGATTGTTGGACATGTTTAAAAGGAGTCAAACGACTCCTTTTTAAATGCGCTGTGATTTTTCTAATAATAAGTGAATACGATGGATCTTACGATCATAAGCATCTAAGGTATTTAACTTATAACACCAGTTTGGTTCACCGATGGTTCCTGGCGTATTGATGCGGGCTTCATTACCTAAGCCTAATAAATCAAACATTGGAATGATCGCTTTGACACATGGTGAATCTAATGTAAAACGCACTAACTTATTAGCCATGTCGCCATGATATGGATAATGCGACATAATCTTTCTTAAGCGACGACGTTCATTCTTTGGTAAGTCATGATACCAGCCATTGACTGGCGCATTATCATGAGTCCCGGTATAAGCGATCGCAAAAGCTGGTAAGACGAAGTTATGTTTTTCTTCATCAGGGCCAAAGCTGTATTCTACGATACGCATACCTAACATATGATAATGATCTTTTAATTCTAAGACTTCCTTACGTAAGTCACCTAAATCTTCGGCAACGACGTTTAAGTCAGGGAATTTAGCGAATACCGCATCGAAGAAATCATAGGCTGGGCCTAAGATCCACTGCCCGTTTTTGGCGGTCGTTTCTCCCGCTGGAACTTTCCAGTACGTATCGAAAGCGCGGAAGTGATCGATGCGGACAATATCAAATAAGTCTTTATTCCAGCTTAAACGTTCCATCCAGAATGAGTAACCATGGTCTTTCAGATAATCCCAGTCATAGAGCGGATTGCCCCATAACTGACCATCTTCACTGAAGTAATCAGGTGGGACACCAGCTACCGCTGTTGGTTTGTCATTCTGATCTAATAAGAAACATTCTTTATGACTATAGACATCCGCACTATCTAACCCAACATAAATAGGCATATCCCCCATTACCTGTAAGTGCAAGGCATGGGCATAGTCTTTTAAAGCAGCCCACTGTTTATCAAAAATAAACTGTAAGAACTTAATATAAGCCACTTCATTGTCATCGACATCAAAGGTCGTCCATTCGTTCCACTGCTTATTGCCATTAGCCTTCTTTAAGGTCATGAATTTTGCATAATCATCGAGCCAGAAAGCCCGTTTGATGAAGGCTGCGTAGTCTTCATCTTCTTTGAAGTGTGCGAATGCTTCGCGTAAATACTTTTCTTTAAATTGTCTCACGCCTTCATAATCAATGTGATGATTCATCGCATTGAAATGAGGGACTTCACCAATTAATCCTTCTTTGGTGAGTTCATCTAAAGAAATATAGATTTCATCTCCCGCAAAAGAAGAATATGGCTGATAAGGTGAGTTTCCATAGCCCAAAGGATTTAATGGCAGCAGTTGCCAGATGGCAAAGCCAGCTTTAGCTGTTGATCTTAAGAAATGGCGTGCACATTCCCCAAAATCACCAATACCATGTGGTCCATTGAGCATAGAAACAGGCATTAAAATGCCTGCTTCTCTATTTAAGTTTCCAGATGTCTTCATTGTACTGACGGATCGTTCTGTCACTTGAGAAATAACCAGCTGCAGAGATGTTGATTAACATCTTCTTAGCCCATGCATAACGATCATTGTAGTCCTTGATAGCACGCTCTTTGGTTTCAATGTAGTCTTTGGCATCAATTAAAGCCATGAACCAGTCTTTTGTACATAAATCATGATGTAAACGTTCTAAGCATTCACGATCTCCGACTTTAACCATTTCATCAGAAACGATGAAGTCGACTAATTTCTTTAATTCTGGATCTTTTGCTAAAACATCTGCTGGATGGTAATCCGCTTTTTCATAATGTTTGATGACTGTATCAGAATCAATACCGAAGATATAGATGTTCTTGTCACCGACTAAATCATGGATTTCGACGTTAGCCCCATCATCGGTACCAATTGTTACGGCCCCGTTCAGCATCATCTTCATATTACCGGTACCAGAAGCTTCTTTAGAAGCTAAAGAGATCTGTTCTGATAAATCACAGGCTGGGATTAACTGTTCCGCATAAGTGACGTTGTAGTTTGTCACCATGACAACTTTTAAGTATGGTGATACTTCTGGATCCGCATCAATGATCTGCTGGAGGCAGAGAATCGTGTGGATAATATCTTTAGCTAAGATGTAAGCAGGTGCTGCTTTAGCCCCAAAGATGCAGGTAATTGGGTGAGCAGGTAAATGGCCTGCTTTGATCTGTAAGTACTGATAGATGATGTATAAAACATTCATCTGCTGACGTTTGTATTCGTGCAAACGTTTGATCTGGATATCAAAGATGGATTCTGGATCAACTTTGATGCCTTCTTTATCATAAAGCACTTTTGCTAACTGATTCTTCTTTGTCTGTTTGATGTCTAATAAACGCGTTAAGGCATCATGATCATTTAAGTAATCTCTTAACTTTGTTAATTCATCAGCATCCGTCTTATAATCTTCACCGATTAAGGAATCGATGAAATCCGTTAATTCTTCATCACAGTCCATTAACCAGCGACGGAATGTAATACCGTTAGTTTTATTGTTAAATTTCTTTGGATATAAATCATAGAAGTCTTTTAATTCTGACTGTTTTAAGATATCCGTATGGATGGCAGCTACACCATTGATTGAGAAACCGAAATGGATATCCATAGAGGCCATATGAACAAGTTTATTTTCATCGATAATGGCAGTCTTAGGATTATCGCTGCGTTCATTTGCGACCGCATCTAAGGCTTCAATAATTGGGACTAACTGTGGCACGATCTCTTCTAAGTAGTACATTGGCCATTTTTCCAACGCTTCCGCTAAGATCGTATGGTTAGTATAAGCACAGGTACGAGAAACGATCTGTACACATTTCTTGAAGGTTAAACCTTCCTTCATTAATAATCTGATTAATTCTGGGATGACTAATGATGGGTGGGTATCATTGATCTGGATACATACATATTTGTCTAATTCTGTAAGTGGGATTTTACGTCTCTTCAAATCTTCTAAGATCATCTGAGCGCCATTAGACACCATGAAGTACTGCTGGTAAACACGTAATTTCTTACCATCTTCATCCGAATCATCTGGGTATAAGAATAATGTTAAATTCTTTAATAAGTTTTCTTTATCAAAGGCAATACCATCATGAACGATAGATTCATCAACAGTATCGATATCAAATAAGTGTAATTTGTTTTTATCACCTTTATAACCTAAGACATCAATATCATATAATGTTGACTTTAAGCAGAAATCTTTATATTCGACCATATAAGATTTCTTCGTCTTATTTAACCATGAGTATTCCCCGATCCAAGGGTTTGGTGTTTCATACTGTTTATTGTCTTTGAATTCCTGTTTGAATAAACCTAAGTGATAGTTTAAACCAATCCCATCACCAGGTAAGCCTAATGTGGCAATAGAGTCTAAGAAGCAGGCTGCTAAACGGCCTAAACCACCATTTCCTAAAGATGGTTCATTTTCAATTTCTTCAATTTCACTTAAGCTCTTGCCATTTTTATTTAAAATCTCTTTGACTTCTTTACGAATCCCTAAGTTGATTAAGTTATTACTCATTAACTTACCAATTAAGAATTCAGCAGAGAAATAGTAAACCTTTCTTTCCCCTTCAATAGTCTTTTTATCTGCTAAGAGTTCTTTAACGACGCTTAATAATGTAATATAAGTCTGTTCGTCTGTTAAATCACGTAATGTGCCATTAAATAACTGCTGGGCTTTTCCTTCCAACATTTTTTCGAGTTCCATAATATTAACCTCCGTTCAATGATACTATACATGGATCATTTTTAGGTTTCAAGCGCATCCAACAAACTTGATATAAACCTAAAAAAAGCAACACATTCTATGTCTATTGTAATGTCTTGTTAACAATGAAACAAGCTTTTTGGAGCTCTTTCTCAATATTCCAAGAGACAATGTACATCATTTCATTTTGTCCGAAGAAAGATCTTTTGAAGTCCCTTCAATAATAGATAAATTTGCGTATAATGGTAAGGAAGGTAGGTAAATAGATATGATATTAAGTCAAATAGATCAAGAGCTGCTCGCTCTTGCTAAGCAGTCCGATATGGACTTAGCAGACATCTATGCCCATATTGATGATGTCTGTCTGAAAAATTCCAATAAAGTGTTATCCGCTTTTATTGAAAACAATGTCTCTTATACAGACTTTGCGGATATCAATGGTTATGGCAATTATGATGAAGGCCGTGATAAATTAGAACGTATCTTTGCCCGCGTTCTAGGCGCAGAAGATGCTTTAGTGAGACCGCAGATCATGAGTGGAACGAATGCCATCTATCTCACTCTTTCCGCTTTATTAAAACATGGTGATACGATGATTTCCCTCTCTGGAGATCCTTATGATTCCCTTCAGGAAATGATTGGTCTTTATGGCGATTCAAGCCAATCATTAAAAGCCAATGGTGTCGCTTATGAACAGATTGATCTCATCAATAATGCTTTTGATGAAGAAAAGATTGTCCATCGCCTGAAAGAACATAATGTGAAACTTGTAGAAATCCAGCGTTCCCGCGGCTACTCTGCGCGGGATTCTCTATCCATTGCGAAAATCGCTCATGTCATTGAAAAGATTCGTGAAGTTAATCAGGATGTCATTATCATGGTCGATAACTGTTATGGTGAACTGGTTGAAGAATTAGAACCTTGTGATGTCGGCGCCGATCTTGTCGTTGGTTCGTTAATGAAAAACTTAGGCGGCGGCATCGCCAGTACTGGCGGCTACGTCGCGGGGAAAAAGGAATTCATTCAGATGGTTGCAGAACGTTTAACCGCCCCCGGCATTGGCAAAGAATTAGGAGCTAACTTTAATTTAAACAACTCTTTCTTTAAGGGGATCTTTATGGCTCCTAATGCCGTAAAGAATGCTTTAAAGACCGCGGTCTTTGCGTCTTATATGTTAGAAAAACTCGGCTACCAAAAGATCTGGCCTGGCTCACGTGATCACCGTACGGATATTATTCAGACGGTAGAGCTCGGCAGTAAGGATGCCTTAGTGAAATTCACTCAGGGCATTCAGTCCGCTTCCCCGATTGATGCCTTTGTGAAAGTGTTACCGGCACCGATGCCTGGTTATCCTTTTGACGAAGTCATGGCAGCCGGCAGTTTCACTCAGGGCAGTACCATTGAATTAAGTGCGGATGCTCCTGTGGTCCCTCCTTATACGCTGTATATGCAAGGCGGTCTAAGCATAGAATATGGGAAGTTATCCATTCTATTAGCTTTATCCAACTTAAAAAAATAACGTTTTGTTAAAAGGAAAATGAAAAGATGGCCGATGCGATTGCATCCTGCCATCTTTTTTTACATTTCTTGATCACTTGTTAAACGACAAATAATCTCATCAGTGAACGCCTTAAGATTTTTTAATCCTTTTTCTTTTTCATCATAAAGTTCCACATTGAACTTACTGATGTACTAGGTTCTCGTCTTGATATTTCAGATAAGCAGTTTAGACTACTTGGCGAGAGTTCCTGTTTAACTGATAACGCTGAAAGAGTGGCTTTTAATGTCAGCAGTGCACGATTGATATCAGTGCCTTGTTCAATCTCATCAGCACATTTCTTAATCACTGTATATTCCTGAGGATTGAGTGACTGATCATCAAGGACTTGATTTAAAAATGAGAATACGCTCTTTTTTCGATTCATCATAAGACTCCCCTATTTATTTCTTTTCTAGCGTGAACTTAAAGTATGGATACATCGCTTCCGAGCCATTGGCTAAGACTAAGTAATACGTACCTTTCTTTAAGGTAAAGGTCTGTTTGCTTTGTTCAATATTCACCGCTGCCACTTCTGCTAACTTCCATTCATCCATTTCATCAATATCCTTAGCATGCAAAATGCGTTCTGCATTTTCTAAGTCAAAGGTGCCAGTGATTTTGGTCTTTTCCTTAAGCGTGAATTTAAAATAGACACGATCCTGCGTCGTCTGTCCTTCATATGTGCGACCAAATGTAAGAGGGCATGCCTTCGCTGGTTCATTGTATTTCTTCACATCCATCAAAGAGGATAGTCTTACTAACTGATCCTGCACCTGCAGTTTACCTTTAGAAAGAGCTTCTTTAAAGACATAGTAAGTCCCTGGTTTCAGGATTCTCTTCATATTCACTTCTTGACGTGTTGATGCACTCATGACATAGCTATTCGCTAATAAAGTTGTCTGGGCTTTTAAATAGCCTTTATGTTTAACTCTTACCTTATAGGCAATCACTTCATGTTTTTTCACATTGAAACTCTTATACGTATTGAGTTTTAATGCTGGCATCTTACTTTTACGATGCATCACCATTTTGATCTTTCGACTCTGCTTATGATCTTCCCCATGATAAGAAAGCTTATAAGTGCCTCTTTTTAAATAGATCACTTTAAACTGCTGATCATGAATCTTATAGCTTTTCTTCTTGCGCGTCAGCTTGATATAGCCATCTTTACGATCCTCATCTTTCCAGCTGAAAGAGACATAACTTGTCTTTGGCACTTTCACCTGATAGGTAATCTTTTTCTTTGGATCCCCTTTGACTGTTTGCCATTTGTTCATCGTTAATGATGATTTCGCATAAACTGATGATAGCGGCATCAGTAATGCGACAGTTAACATCATCGCAAGACATTTCTTCATAAACATCCACCTCTCATTTCCTACTTATATCATAAATAAGTAAGAATGGTATTGCAATGTTTTTTACACACTGCCCATTTGTCCGCCATCTATACGAATGACGGTATTATTAATATAGTTAGCCTGCTCACTGATCAGAAACATTACTAAGTAAGCCACTTCTTCCGGCTCACCATAACGTTTGACCATAATCTTTTCGGTTTCCTCTTTGAGGAATTCTTCATCATAGCCATCTAATTCATTTTCAGTTCCAATAAAACCTGGCGCAATGGCATTCACCAATACATAGGGACTGCCTTCCACGGCTAAGTTATGCGTTAAAGAAATCAGCGCTGCTTTGGAGGCATCATAATCAATACACATCGGATAATAGGTATTGATGCCATTAGTCGAGGCAATATTAATAATCCTCCCCCATTCCCGCTCAATCATCCCATGTAGTGCGGCTTTTGCACAGTTATAGGCCCCTACCACATTAACGTTGAGGGTTCGACGAAACTCCTCGGCCGTTTTTAAATGCCAGAGATTGGAGAGATCGATCGCCGCATTATTGATGAGAATATCGCAATGCATTCCGGCTTCTGCAATCTTTTTAAACATCTCTTCCACTTGTTTTTCATCACTGACATCTGCCTGAATGGCTAGACAATTGATATGATATTTTTCGATCAGTTCTTTTCGCAGTGCTAAAGCTTCTTGCTTAGAAGTATGATAATTAATCACCACATCATACTGCTTACCGCAAGCGTGACAGATGGCTTTACCGATGCCTTGCGCGCCGCCTGTCACTACTACACATTTCTTCATAGATATGAAAAAAGAGCTTGTTTAAGCTCTTCCTGCGTATTTACCATCAGCGGTATATACGACAACTTTTTCGCCTTCAGCGATGAACTGAGGAACTAAAATCTTTAAACCAGTATCAGTAACGGCATCTTTGGTCTGGTTTGATGGTGCCCCTTTGATTGCTGGAGCAGTTTCCGCAATCGTTACTTCCACTTTTTCTGGAACTGATAAGGTTAATAAGTCACCTTCAAAGAATAATAAGTTAACTTCCATACCTTCAGTTAAGAAGTACTTTGTGAAACCAACCTGTTCTTCTGATAATTCATACATATCATAGGTTTCGGTATCCATGAAGTAGTATGTTCCATCAGCTGCATAAGAATATGAAGCCACCTTTTTCACAATAGTTGCTGGTTCAAACTTCGTTGACGCATTGAAGTTACGTTCCTGAGTCGCTCCTGTTTTCAGGTTTTTCATCTTTGTTTTTAAGATGGCTGCTCCTTTTCCAGGTTTAACATGCTGGAAATCTAAGACAACCCATGGGTCGCCATCAATTGTTAAAGTTAAACCGGTTCTAAAATCACCTGCTAAAATAGCCATAATATTTCACTCCTATTTCTTTCATTTTTCTTTTACATTGTAACAGTTTTATCGCTGTTTCTCAATTTTCCATGCATAAATTAAAAATCTTTTTTTAAAACATTTTCAAAAATTATTCTTTCAGGCCAAAGATATCTAACGCATTGTGGTATGTCGTTGAAGCGACGTCTTCAACTGAGATGCCTTTAAGCTCCGCAATCTTCTGCGCGATGTACACACAGTTAGCGGGCTCATTGGTCGTGCCGCGTAGTGGCACCGGCGCCATATAAGGATCATCGGTTTCAATTAGTAAACGATCTAATGGCACATTTTGGGCAACCAATTTAGGCATCTTCGCATTTTTGAAAGTCACTGGTCCGGCTAATGAGATATAGAAACCTAACTTGATAAAGCGTAAAGCCATCTGATCAGAGCCTGAATAACAGTGCATAATGCCTTTTAAAGAAGAGGATTCCAGCATCTGAAAACATTCTTCATAAGCATCACGGCAGTGAATGACAATGGGTAAGTGATATTCTTGCGCAAAAGCCATTTGCTTGGCAAAGACATCTCTTTGTTTATCTTTGGGCACATCATAATGATAATCTAAACCGATCTCACCAATCGCCACAACTTTCGGATCCTTGGCTAATTCTTTAATGATCGCTAAATCTTCGTCAGTGGTCTCTTCACAGTCATTAGGGGAAATGCCTACAGTGGCCACGATGCCTTCATATTCATGCGCTATCATAACGGCTAAACGCGAAGAGGACACATCATAGCCAACGACTGTCATTCTTGTCACGCCGGCTTCATGGGCATGGGCAATATAGGTATCACGGGTAGGATACAGCTCCTTAGCGTTTAGATGAGTATGTGTATTATAATACATTGTTTCCTCCTTTTTAAAAGCCATAGGTGACCTATGGCTTAATGATTAGTCCTGGTTCCAGCCGTATCTTTTTACGACATCAGAAACTGGTAAATTGTTTTCGATGTTATCAATCGTATGGGCTAATAAATCAGCGACAGTAACGACTTTCATACGATCGAACTGTTTTTCTTTTGGTAATGGAATGGTGTCAGTAATAACGATTTCCTTGGCATCACAGCTTTTTAAACGATCAATTGCAGGTCCGCTTAAAACCCCATGTGAGCAAGCGATGTAAACATCTTTAGCGCCTTTTTTCTTTAACATATCCACCCCGGCAGTAATTGTGCCAGCAGTATCGATCATATCATCAATTAAGATACAGTTTTTGCCTTCAACATCACCAATGATGCCCATAACTTCGGCCACATTTGGTTTAGGTCTACGTTTATCGATGATCGCGATTGGACAATCGAAGAATTCAGACATCTGACGCGCTCTGGTTGCTCCGCCATGGTCTGGAGAGACAACGCATAAGTCTTCTAAATTCTGTTCTTTGAAGTATTTACAGATTAATGGTAAAGCCTGCATTTCATCAACAGGGATATCGAAGAAGCCCTGAATCTGACGGGCATGTAAATCGATCGTTACCACGCGATCAACACCAGCAGTCGTTAATAAATCAGCCACTAATTTTGAAGTGATTGGCTGTCTAGGTTTCGCTTTACGATCCTGACGAGCATAACCGAAATATGGGATAACCGCAGTGATCTGACGCGCAGATGCACGTTTTAAAGCGTCACATAAGACTAAGATTTCCATTAAGTTTTCGGTAACTGGATTACATGTAGACTGCACGATAAAGACATCCTTACCACGAACAGATTCTCCGATTTCAACTAAGATTTCACCATCAGCGAAATGATGTACCTTGCTTTTTCCTACTTCTGTTCCTAAGATCCCGGCGATATCTTCAGCTAACTGCTGACTAGCCGATAAGGCAAAGATTGTAATTTGATTTTTCATGTGTTTTTTGACCCCTTTATATTTATCATTTTGTAAAAGCTTCTACCACCGTATTGTCTTCTAATGTCACGTCATCAAGGACGCAATACGGACCAATATGACAATTCTTTCCAATAGTACTATGACCGCGAATAATACAGCCTGGTTCAATCACGCTATCTGCGCCGATCACTACATCACGACCGATATAAGTCGTGCTCGCATCGATGATGCTGACGCCGGCTGTAAGCCACTGCTGATTGATACGTTTTTGTAACATCTTGGTTGATTCTTCCAAAGCGACACGATCATTGACCCCGCCGACTTCATTGAAGTCTTCAATCTTATACGCATCCACTTTCTTGCCTTCGTCATTCATAATGCCGATGACATCAGTTAAATAGTATTCATTCTGAGCATTTTTGTTAGAAACCTTTGATAAGGCTTCAAACAGTGCCTGATTGTCAAAGCAGTATTCACCAGTATTCATTTCAGTGATATCCATCTGATTGCTCTGCAGATCCTTGAATTCCACGATTCCTTTGACCTGACCATTTTCTTTCACAATACGACCGTAATGGGTTGAAGGATCACAGTCAGCACTCATCACGGTAGCCATGTTATGAGCCTGCTGATGTGCTTCGATCATTCCTTTTAAGGTTTCTACTCTGATTAATGGTGCATCACCATTTAAGACGAGTGTCATCCCTTCTTTGTCGCCTAAGACATCTTTCGCCATTAAGACAGCATGACCTGTTCCTAACTGCTCTTTCTGATAAACCGTTTTGACATCATCATTTAATAATGCCTTCACTTCATCAGCCTTATGTCCGACGATCACGATCGTTTCATCCACACCAAGTTTCTTAAGTTCATCCACCACATGATTGATCATTGGTTTGTATAAAACTTCATGAACAACCTTTGGCTTGTCTGATTTCATACGGGTACCTTTACCCGCCGCTAAAACGATTGCATAGACATTCATTCTCTAAAAATCTCCTATTCGAGCATACTATAACAAACTTTAACGTAAATTTAAAGAGATGGACATGGATTCCTAAGAAAAGTCATGCATATTTCTTGTAATTTTACATTTTCTTTTAAAAGAAATCTTATTTTCACCTGGTGATCAGAACCTCAGGAAAGCCTAAAAAAGACCTGCTGGGGAAGCAGGTCCTGCGATGTCTTATTATGATACTGACATCTTTGTTTACATTTTAGGGAAGGGAAATTTATATGTTTGCTTGTTGTCAGTCTCCTGACAGGTCTTAATATACCCATCCTATATGAAGTGAAAATGAACAAATCATGATTTTAGATCACATTTTTAATTCTATGGTCTTCTATTCATGATTCTCTTCAAATGCCTGACGAAATGCTTTGACTTTCTCTAACGTTAAATCAGGATAAGCTTTTAGCACCTCTTCATCACTTTTACCAGCAATAACCGACGAGTAGAGATCTGCAACTAATGTAAGAACTTCTTCACGACCTTCTTTACGACCTTCAATGCGCCCTTCTTCACGGTCTTCTTCACGACCTAAGATACGCCCTTCAGCTTTGGCCTCGTAATAAAGCTCCATTTTAACCTCTTTAACGAGATCATCTTTCATACTTTCATAAAAACCTTTACTCGAAGATTCCATATTTCTCAACTCATTTTCATAATCTTGATCTTATGTGATTTCTCTTTCTTTCAGTATAGCACCTTTCTTTTCGCGATCCATCTTCTTTGAAAAATTGCGAATAAATAAAAAGCTCTATTTCATCCTTTAAAAGGGCAGAAATTAAGATGAAAGCAAGAAAAGAGAAGGCAAAACACATTGAAAATATCAATATAATTTTACCTTTCACAGGGGAGATCTGTCTCAGTTATAGTAAAGATGTACAAATCTTGATTTTAGATCACATTTTTAATTCTATGGTCTTCTATTCATGCCTCTTTTCAAATGCCTGAAGTAATGCTTTGACTTTCTCTAACGTTAAATTAGGATAAGCTTTCAGCACCTCTTCATCACTTTTACCAGCCATAGCCGACGAGTAGAGATCTGCAAATAATGTAAGCATTTCTTCTCGGCCTTCTTTACGAAGGCATAACTAATTTCATGGATATTACCTCATACGCTTACATTCCTTCACCTATATACCGAGGTTTGTTATGCAATATTCCGGACAAAAGAAAAATCTTAGATGTGGAATTCATCTAAGATCTCTGTCCGTCTGACAAACGGGTATTTCTTTCGAAAATAAGGAATCGCTTCATCAAACAATGATTCATCTTTGGTAATGCCAAAGACACAGCTGCCGCTGCCGCTCATTAATGCCCCATCAAAGCCAAAATCTAATAATTCCTGTTTGATCGTCGCAATATCTTTGACCATTTCTAATGATGGCGTCTCTAAGGTATTGCCTAAAGAGGCAATGACTTCCTCATAGTTAACAGTGCGGATGCCATGCGCCATCTTTTCAATATCTGGATGAGACGCATGGGGAATATCTAAGGATTCAAAACAGCGTTTGGTGGAAACCCCCTTCTTTGGTTTCACTAAAAGCAGATGCGCAGAAAAATCATGGGTTTTGATAAAGTCTAATTTTTCGCCGATCCCTTTCACCACTGCCAATTTGTTGTAAATGCAGAAAGGGATATCGGCCCCGACTTCTTTACCTAAGTCGGCCATTTGGGCCAACGATAAGTGCAGTTTATAAAGTTTATTGATAGCCCGAATCACCGCAGCGCCATCAGCGCTGCCGCCAGCTAAACCAGCCTGTGAAGGAATATGTTTATACACATGCATTTTCACCCCGCCATGAATATGATAACGTTCAATCATCAAAGCGGCCACTTTATACATAATATTACGTTCATCAGTAGGCACGCGATAAGTATTGGCGGTGAGAGCGATGCCTTCGGGAATCTTTTCAATAATAATCAGATCATGCAGCGTAATGGGTGACATGATCATCTCCAGATCATGATAGCCGTCTTCTCTTTTACGGACAACATCTAAAGCCAGGTTGACTTTGGCATAAGCTTTAACTTTCATGGTTTCTCCTTTCCTGGTTGAGGGCTACATAATCCTCAATCGATAAATCAGCGGGGCGCTTAGTCGGATCAATACCGCACGCCGCTAACGCCTTTCGCGGATCATTAAAGAAAGGCTTCATATTATTGAGAATGGTTTTGCGTTTTTGTTTAAATGCGCCTTTGATCAGTTCACATAAATCTAATGGAATCGTTCTTTCTTTCGTGATCGTGAAGACCGCACTATCGACATGAGGCGCGGGAATAAAGACGTTTTTAGAAACAGTCATGGCATAATCAATCGATCCGACATAATCGATCATTAAAGTTAACGGACTTTTATCGCGCGTTAACTTGAGCGCGACTTCTTTTTGCACCATTGCCGCCATATGATGAATCGGACTTTGCGCGGTGACGACCTTGGTAATAATATCACTGGTGATATAGTAAGGCAGATTGGTAACGACGCAGACATCATCTGAATGTAATGAGGTCACTAAGCCATCTAAATCTGCTTTCATGAAATCTTCAAAGATGATTTCCACATTATCATAATCTGCCAAGGTATCCGCTAAAACAGGTTTCAGTCGCTCATCAATTTCAAAGCAGATCACCTTTTTTGCGCGCAAAGCTAATGCTTCGGTTAAAGCGCCGATGCCAGGACCGATTTCAATGACGTACGTATCTTTCGTAATCGGCGCACAGGAAGCGATCTTTTCAATGATATTGGGATCGACTAAAAAGTTCTGGCCATACTTTTTGGCCGCAGTTAAATGATATTTGTTTAATATGTCTAGGGTATTGGATTTTTTCGCTATATTTCTCATGACTCTATTATAAAAAAAGAAAGTGCGGCAATCAATGATTCTCGCACTTTTTGAAATTAGCCTTTGAAGGCTTCTTCGAATTCTTTCTTTAAGGTATCGGCTGCGATGTCTTCATCGTCACCTTCTACGCGGATGACTACTTCATCACCTTTTTTAATAGGCGCAGACATGAAGGATAATAACTTCTTTAAATCATAAGACTGATCACCAATCCATAAAGAAGCTTTCGACTGATAGTTTTTCGCAATCGCGACAACTTTTCCAGCAGGACGGGCATGGTTGCCTTCAGGATCCTGCATAACGTAGATAAATTCTTTCATAACATATTCCTTTCTTTAAAAAAGCAGGTGCCTTGGGCACCTGCTTAAGGCTTCAATTATTCAGCAGCTTTTTTGATTTCTTTTAAAGCGTCTTTGTTGGTAATAACAACGACAACAGTATCAGAGTAGCCAGCTGCTTTGATTTCTGAACGGTCGAATTCTAATAATACCTGACCCTGAGTGATCTTATCACCCTGGTTAACAGTTGATTCGAATCCTTTACCTTCCATGTTAACAGTATCAACACCAACGTGGATTAATAATTCAATACCTTCATCAGAAACGATACCGATGGCATGTTTCGTTGGGAAGATCATTGATACAGTACCATTGAATGGTGCGTAAACACGGCCCTGAGTTGGTTCAATACCAATTGATGGACCCATTGTTTCTGCAGCGAACATTGGATCTGGGATAGCAGATGCAGGCACGATCTTACCATTAACTGGAGCGATAACTTTACCTTTGTCAGTTTCGAAAGCTACTTCAGTTGGAGCTTCCATCTTTTCTACAGCAGCGTCTGGTAAATCTGCTGGATCTTCATGCCAGAATACCATTGTACCAGCAAAAGCGATACCGGCAGCAATTGCTAATTCGATTGTATAAACTAATGGGTTGTTGATTGTTAAATAACCAGGAATACCAGTAACACCATAAGCAGATGCACCTAAGTGTGTAAATGAACCGAACCAAGCACCAACAGCACCGCCGACCATACCAGCGATAAATGGTTTCATTAATCGTAAGTTAACCCCGAAGATAGCAGGTTCTGTGATACCTAATGAAGCAGATAATGCAGAAGGAACTGCGACTGTTTTCATCTTAGGATTCTTAGTCTTAACTGCGACTGCTAAGCAGGCACCAAACTGAGCGAAGTTAGCTGCCGAAGCGATTGGCATCCAGATATTTAAGTTACCAAATTCTTTAGAAGCTAATAAACCAGCTTCGATAACGTTGTACATATGATGCAGACCCATAACAACAGTGACTGGGTAAACAGCACCCATAACCCCGGCACCAACACCAAAGCCGACAGTGATTAAGATTTTTGCACCTTCAAGAACGTATGTTTCAAGAGTCGAGAAGATTGGACCAACGATAACGAAAGTAATTAATGAAGTTAAGATAACAGTTGTTAATGGTGTAACGAATAAGTCAATGACAGCTGGTACGACGTCATGTAATTTCTTTTCGATTCTAGACATACACCAAACTGAGATAATAACTGGGATAACGTGACCCTGATAACCTGTACGACGGATTGAACCGATGACATAATTACCAATTTTTGCATGACCAAATAAGTTCCAAGTAGGAATGACGCCATCTTTGACACCGAAGAAACTATTGATGGCATCCTTAGAACCGACATTCCAGCCGTTAAGTAAAGCAGAGTGGATCATTAATAAACCGATAACAGCGCCTAAGAAGATATTACCACCAAAGACGCGGGCTGAAGAAACAGCGACGATAACTGGTAAGTAAGCAAATGCCGTATTAGATACCATATCCAGGAATGCATACCAGTCAGTTGAGGCGAAACCAGGGAAAGCTTTACCTAAAGCTTCGACTAACCCCATCATTAAACCAGAAGCAACGATGGCTGGTAAGATTGGTACGAAGACGTCCCCTAAAGTCTTCACCATACGCTGTGGTAATGGCTGGTTAGCAGCGGCCGCTGCTTTTACGTCTTCCTTAGATGCAGCTGTTAAACCTGTAACAGCTAAGAATTCATCGTAGACATGGTTTACAGTCCCGGTCCCAATGATACACTGTAACTGACCATTCGAGCTGAATACGCCCTGTACCCCTTCTACGTTTTCAAGTGCTTTCGTATCGACTTTATTGATATCAACAATCGCTAGTCTTAAACGAGTCGCACAGTGTGCTGCAGAAGCAATATTGTCTTTACCGCCTAAGTGGCTGTAAATTTCTTCTGCACATTTTCTGTAATCTAGTGCCATAAAATTTTTTTACCCCTCTCCTACACTAAATAATGTAAATGTATATGAAACACAAAATTGTGGTTTCACCTATTCAAACAAACCAAGCTTTTCAAAAGCTTTGTAAAGACCGTCATCAGTAACGGAATCGGTCACTAAGTCGGCAATCGCCTTTAACTTTGGTGAGCCGTTTTCCATGACGACGCTGGTACCAACGGTTTCGATCATTTCTTTATCATTCATCGAATCGCCAAAACCATACGTATTTTCAATTGGTACACCGAGTTTTTCGCAGATGCGCTTAATTCCCTGTCCTTTGTCAAATTTCCGATTGACTAAGTCCCCATTCAGACAGTTGTGCGCCGCCACATCCTGGATCATGAAGGCGAAATCTTTTTCTAATAACGCTTTCGCTTCATCCAGCTGTGAACTCTGAGTACACATAATTACTACTTTATAAATTGGACGTCCATCATATTCACTGATTGGACGGATGCCTAAGCCTTCTGCTAAGGCTTTACGCCATCTTTCGATTTCCGAGTTGCCGCCATCGGCATCTTTTAAGAAATCGCCTAAGCTTTCATCCCCGAATGTAGCATCGCGGGCTTCAATTGTTCTAAATACCCCATTGCGCTTTAAGACATCTAACGCGATATCTCGCTGCTCATTTGTCATCGGACAATCAAAGATGACTTCGTCTCCAACGGTTACATATCCGCCGCCAAGTGCTACTAATCCATCAAATCCATATTTGAGAAGTGGCGAAAGCATCCCGACATTGCGGCCGGTACATAAGAAGATCTTATTACCGGCAGCTTTGGCTAATTCCATCGCTTTCAGTGCGCTATCAGGAGGAACATTCGATCCTGCTTCGGTCAATGTTCCATCAATGTCCAAGAAAATTAACTTTTCTGCCATTATTTTCTTGCCTTTCTCTTTGTTGTGCTGCTTCTTGGTTTTTTCGCAGCTGTTTTCTTTTTGGCAGTTGCTTTAGGCGCAGCTTTGGCAGCTGGTTTCGCTGTTTCCTTTTTCGCCTTTTCAACTTCTGCCTGCGCTGCTAATTTTGCAGCTTTTTCTTTTTCTTCGGCTTCTACGCGCGCTTTGGCTTCTTCTTCAAGCTTTTTTGCTTTTTCCGCTTCGGCTTTCTTTTTCGCCGCATCTTCCGCTTTAGCTTTCGCGATGGCCGCTTCTTTTTCTTTACGCTGTGCTTCTAATTCACGCGCTTCAGCTTCGGCGCGAGCAGCGGCAGCTTCTTTCTCAGCCGCTCTTTTGGCAGCGGCTTCCGCCACACGTTTCGCTTCCTGAGCTTCATCAGCAGCGCGCTGAGCTTCCATCTTTTTAATGGCTTCAAAATCGGGCGCTTCTTCTTTAATGCTCTTTGGATTAAAGTCGTGAAGTAACCAAACGAAGCTATGTGGAGGCATATTGACAGCTTTTGCTTCCATCATGCGACCAGTCATTAATTCAACATAGTCTTCTTCTTCGTTGATCCAAGCTGTCTGTTCATCATCTGCGAAGTTGAATAAGGCAATCAGCTTCTGATCGTTATAGTAACGACCGATTCCTAAGATATGATCATTCCAAGGTTCAACGATCCAAGTATCGGCATTGGAATCGAAAACATCATAAGACGCACGGATTTCGATTAAACGTTTGATCGCCTGATAAACCTGACCCTGACGCGTTGATAAATCGTTACGCATCGCAACATGTTCCCAGTTCAGGTTACCACGATGTAAGTATCTTGAATCATCCCATTTTACAGGATCATCATGATAAGTGTAATCATTTAACTGACCGATTTCATCACCGCTGTATAAAACAGGGATACCGCTCTGTGTAAACAGGAAGGCATGTAATGTGATGTCTAAATCAACGGCCATCTTTAATTTCCATTTGTTGTCTTCATAAACCGCAGCTTCGGTGCCGCATAATGAAGCCGTTGTCCCGCACATACGGGCATCGCCTAAACGTGGGTCATCATTGTATAATTCACCACGTGACTGTGATTCCCATAAAGCGCCTTTGAAGTAATCATTTAAGAACTTCTTATGTGATACTTCTTCAATACCGAACTGTCTTAAGAAGTCAAAATCAAGACCCCAGCCGATATCATCGTGACAGCGTAAATAGTTTAAGAAAGTATACTGTTTAGGCAAAGCGAACACAGATTCCATCTGATGTCTTAATAAACGGACATCTTTCGTCGCTACTGTATGCCATGTTGTACACATCGTCGTAACGTTGTATAACATCTGACATTCTGGTTTTTCCACTGTTCCGAAGTATGGTACAACCTTTGAAGGTTCCATAACAACTTCACCTAATAATAACGTACCCGGGCAAACGATATCCGCTGCGATATGCATAATACGAACCAAAGTATGCACCTGTGGCAAGTTACGGCAGTTCGTCCCTAATGTTTTCCAGATATAAGGTACCGCATCTAAACGAATGATATCGACACCATGGTTACAAAGGAATAACATGTTGGCTGTCATATCATTAAATACTGTTGGGTTAGCATAGTTTAAGTCCCACTGATATGGATAGAATGTTGTCATAACGACTTTCTGTGCTTCTTCACACCATGAGAAGTTACCCGGAGCCGTTGTTGGGAAGACCTGTGGTACCGTCTTTTCAAATTCATCAGGAATATTCCAGTTATCAAAGAAGAAATAACGATCCTGATATTCCTTTTCACCACGACGTGCACGAACGGCCCATTCATGGTCTTCAGACGTATGGTTCATAACGAAGTCTAAGCAGACTGACATCCCATTTTTATGACATTCACTCGCTAAATCAGCTAAGTCTTCCATCGTTCCTAATTCCGGCTGTACTTTGCGGAAATCAGAAACGGCATAACCGCCATCACTACGATCTTTTGGTGACTGTAATAATGGCATTAAGTGTAAGTAGTTAATGTGGCATTCCTTTAAATAAGGAAGCTTTTCTTTAACACCTTTTAAGTTTTTATTGAAGCACTGTGTATACATCAGTTCCCCAACCATATCGTTACCGCGATACCAGTCAGGAACAGCTTCACGCGCTTCGTCCCATTCTTTTAATTCCGGACTTCTTTCCTGATAATACTGATGCAGCATAGAGCAGAAATAATTAAATGCCTGTTCATTGTTATTATAAATTTCGGCGTATAACCACTTTAATTCATCATAGTTTTTCTCCAGACGTTCTTTGAACTCTGGTTCCCAGTTTGGATCAATCACTGCATTCACCTCTCCTAAAAGTTTTTAATAAATTCTTTAACATCATCAACCTGAGGCATTACTCGTAAGGCACCTTTCTTGGTGGTAATCATACTTGCTGCGCCATTAGCGAAAGTGATGATGGTTTTCAGATTGTCTTCATTTAAATGATCGATACCATATTCCAGTACACCATTTAAAACGCAGGCACAGAATGTGTCCCCAGCTCCTGTGGTTTCAATGGTTCCAGACTGCAGGAAGGCTGGAACAGTAATATCTACATCTTTGTAAACAGCACGGCTGCCGTCACCGCCTAATGATAAGCAGATCAGCTTCAGATTAGGATATGTTTCTCGTAAATAAGCTAATCCTTCATCATAGGTTTCTTTGCCGGTAAACCATAAGATTTCATTATCGGAAATCTTTAAGACTGAAGCATGTTTCATGCCATAGTCAAAGGCTTTTTTCGCATCATCCAGACTATCCCATAAAGGTTCTCTTAAGTTTGGATCAAAAGAAATGATTAAGCCATTTTCTTCTGCGCATTCTACTGCTTTTTTCGTTGCACTGCGCACTGGTTCATCAGTTAATGATAACGTTCCGAAGTGGAATAAACGGGCATTTTTAATCATCTCCGTATTCACTTCTTCAGATTTCAGATTGACATCTGCCCCTGGTTTACGATAGAAAGAGAAATCACGGTCACCGTTAGGTAACTTGTGGACTAATGCTAATGTCGTATGAATTTCTTCATCGAAACATAAGCCATCCGTACTGATTCCCTGTTCCTTGATCGCTTCAGCTAACTGTGTGCCAAAGCCATCTTTACCAACCTTGCCAATGAAGCCTACTTTTTTACCAAATCTTGTCAGCATTGACAAAACGTTACATGGCGCTCCGCCAGGATTGGCTTCAAAGAGTGGATTGCCTTGATCAGAAATACCATTTTGTGTAAAGTCGATGAGCAGCTCTCCTAAAGCTACAACATCATATTGTTTCAAATTACTCATTTGTCTTTTCTTCCTCTCTCTCTTGACTATGAAAACTCTATCATATTTTCGGAAATTATGAAAGCGTTTGCTCTTTCATAAAATAAAAAAAGTTAGTTTTTTTATTTTATGAAAATGGTTGATGCTATTTAATGCATGAAATCGAAAATAAAAAAGCGTCTTTTTATGGTATAATCTCCCCATGTGAGGTGACTTCTATGCCCGGACTCGGAACTTTGATTAACGTCGGCGCCATTATCGCCGGCGGACTCATCGGACTCATTTTCGGTTCCTTTTTAAAACAGCGTATTCAGGAAACATTGATGCAGGCCTGCGCCCTCGGTACCCTCTTTTTAGGCATCGGCGGGGCTTTGTCAAAGATGTTAGTGATCAGCAACGGCTCCTTAACAACCAAGGACTCGATGATGATGATTTTATCCTTAGTGATTGGCGGCCTCATTGGTGAACTGCTTAATATTGAAGCGCTCTTTGGACGCCTAGGCGACTTTCTCAAAGAAAAGAGCGGCAACGCCAAGGATCCCGATTTTACCTCTGCCTTTGTCAATGCATCCTTAGTCGTCTGTATTGGCGCGATGGCAATCGTCGGATCGATCCAGGATGGGATTGCCCATAATCCCGATACCCTGATTGCGAAATCAGTCTTAGACTTTACCATTATTATTGTTATGACGGCCACGATGGGCAAAGGCTGTTTATTCGCCTTTGTGTCAGTTGGGTTACTGCAAGGCAGTATTACCCTATTAGCGAGCTTACTCGCCCCGTTAATGACAACGGCCGCTTTAAATAATATCTCATTCGTCGGTTCGATTCTGATCTTTTGTGTCGGTATCAATTTACTTTCTGATCGTCATATCCGCGTTGCTAATTTTCTGCCCTCATTAATCGTCGCCATTATCTTTTCATTATTTTAGGAG
>OCTW013403451.1_pt1 | contig 24276 bp, 22 predicted proteins | sample 1539671 | NCBI WGS metagenome assembly OCTW01 (sample SAMN02144230, study PRJEB22623) | gut metagenome | biome: sheep rumen | host: Ovis aries | place: New Zealand | reverse complement strand
ATTCGACCTCTTTTGGGTCGTATTTGCTTGCAAGTTCCATATTTATGTTTAATAATTTTCAAAAATCGCTGCAAAATTAGTAAAAATCCAGCGAAAAGTGTTATCTTTGCCACATTATTTAATATATTTATGCATACTAAAGAAGAAAAAATGCAGGCTTTCGGGCGTTTCCTCGATGTGCTGGATGCGCTGAGAGCCAATTGTCCATGGGACAAGAAACAGACAAATGAGAGCCTCCGGCCTAATACGATAGAGGAAACGTACGAACTTTGTGACGCACTCATCAAGAATGATGTGCATGAAATATGCAAGGAACTTGGCGACGTGTTGCTGCACATCTGCTTTTATGCGAAGATAGCAGAAGAGAAAGATCAGTTTGACATGGCGGATGTCTGCAATGCATTGACGCGGAAGATGATCACCCGTCATCCGCACGTTTATCATCCTTCACAGATAGATGCTGAGGATCCCAAGCCTCTGCCTTACATACCAGAAGAGGCCGTTAATAAAGAACAGACCAAAGTGAACAGTGTCACGCAGGTGCTCGAGAATTGGGAACAAATCAAATTGAAGGAAAAAGACGGCAATGAGCGCGTGCTCTCGGGTGTGCCAGAAGCATTGCCGAGTCTGATAAAGGCCTATCGTATCCAGGACAAGGCCCGCAACGTAGGATTTGACTGGGAGGATCGTCAGGATGTCTGGAAAAAAGTGCGTGAGGAGTTGGATGAGTTGGAGGCGGAACTGAATAAGGATGATAAGGAGCACTCGACAGAGGAACTGGGTGATTTCCTGTTTTCTGTCATCAATGCAGCCAGACTCTATAAACTGAATCCAGACAATGCTCTGGAAAAGACAAACCGAAAGTTTATCGAACGTTTCAATTATATTGAGGATCACAGCATTAAGATAGGCAAACCGCTGAAGGATATGTCGCTCGAGGAGATGGATGACCTATGGAATGAAGCAAAAGAGAAACAAGGGAATTAAGATTATAATAAAATAAGGTATTATGAAAAGAGTATTTGTTTTTGTATTTGTCGTAGCCGGATTAGTAGGATTCGGTAGTTGTGGTGGAGGAAAGCAACAGCAGGTTGCCATGGAAACAGATTCTGTATCCACAGAAGAACTGGTTCCCCGTGACAAGACTATTTATGGAATATGTTCTGATGGCACGGCGATGAATACCTTGGAGATCATTACGGACAGTGGTGATACCTTGAGGTTGGGTATTGAGAAGGCGTCGGAAAGTGGTAAGGTCTTTGGCGGACTTCAGGTGGCCGACCGTGTAGCAGTCGTTGCTGATAAGGACAGAAAGGAGGCGCAGATCGTCATTAATCTGAACACTCTTCTTGGAGACTGGGTGATGCCGGATCCTCTGGACGGTAGTGATGAAATTGGTATTCGTATTAAGGAAGGCGGTGTGGCCGAGAGTATTGACCAGAGTACCATCATCTATCGGACATGGAAGATATTCAACGGTGATCTGGAGATTCTGCTGGTTCGTGAAGGCGGTGGTGACGAGGAAGAAGAGAATCGCTATGAAATCCTGACTTTAGGTCCTGATACACTGGCATACAGAACCCTCGGCAAGCCTAAAGACGAGACAGAGACCTTTGAGTATAACCGTTGGAAGGAAAAGCCGAAATTGGATCTTCATGGACTGGAATTGGAAGATACCAATGATGAGTTCAACAAGATTTGATTATACATAGTGGAACCTTTTAAAGTACATATCTTAGGGTGTGGAAGTGCGCTTCCCACCCTTCGTCATTACGCATCTTCACAGGTGGTGGAAGTGCGCGACAAGGTGCTGATGCTCGATTGTGCAGAGGGTACTCAGATGCAGTTGCGCAAGAGTAAGGTGCGCTTTACAAAACTCAGTCATGTCTTTATTACTCACCTGCATGGTGACCATTGCTTCGGACTGATAGGTATGATTTCTACTTTTGGCCTTCTTGGACGCACAGCACGCCTGCATATTCACGCGCCAGAAGCGTTAGGACCGGAATTGGATAGGCAGATTCGCTTTTTTACGCATGACTTGGGATTTGAGGTGGTGTTCAGTCCCGTTGATACTACCCAGCGGAAAATCGCTTATGAAGACAAGAGTATCTCCGTCGAAAGCATTCCGTTGGAACATCGTGTCCCTTGCTGTGGCTATCTCATCAAGGAAAAGCCTACCTTGCCGCATATCCGAAGGGAAATGTTTGACTGCTATGAAATACCTCTCAGTCAGGTTGGTAACATCAAGAATGGTGCCGATTGGATAACTCCTGATGGAACACTTGTCCCGAATAGCCGGCTGATAAGTGCTGCGGATAAGCCCCGTAGTTATGCCTATATCAGTGATACCCGTTACATGCCACATCTACATGAACAATTGGAAGGGGTTGATACACTGTATCACGAAAGTACTTATGGAGACGATCACCTTCCGCAGTCGGAAAAGTATTTCCATTCGACGGCGCGACAGGCTGCGATGGTGGCTTCGGAGGCTAAGGTCGGAAAGTTGCTTTTGGGCCATTACAGTTCTCGATATGAAGATGAACACCTCCTGCTAAAAGAAGCAAAGGAAATCTTCGAGAATACATTTTTGACGAACGAGATGGCTGTTTTTGACATATAATCGTCTTTTGTTGAACATTTTATGCATAAAAGTTTGGTAGAATCAATATTTTTTCCTACCTTTGCAGAGATTATTGGTTTATGAAGAGAATTGCATTCATATTTTCTGTTGTTTTGGCCTTTGCTTTTTCCTCTCCGGTAAGGGCAAATGCCTTATGGGTTAATGGCTATGCTGCAGGCGTGGTTGACTTGCAAGATATGGAAGTGACAATCTCTTTTTCACAAGGTTCTATCTACGTCTCGGGTGGAGAAGGGATGATACTCGAGGTTGTATCACTGACAGGTAAGAAGGTCTTGGAGCAACAGATTGACAGTCCCTCACAAAAATTTGAACTGAATATTCCAAAAGGTTGCTATATCGTAAAGGTGGGCAAGGTTGTAAGAAAGGTTTCCATTCATTAGTTCTTCTACTGCTTGGTGCCTGTCTGCTCTTGGATTCTTGTCATGCAGGAAACCATGGGCCTTCTGAAGAACAACTCTCTGCTTTTGGAACTTATGTCAATTCCTTAGATCCATCTCAGTTACAACATTGCCTGGATAGTCTATTAAAGGCCGATACTATTTTGTGGGAAGGTGATAAGGTAGTCCGACAAAGGTATGCTGAGACCAAACCCTTTAGTGACAGCCCTTTATGGTTTACGAGAATGGGAGTTGTGCCAGAGGCCGATTCACTTTTATGTTTTCTTCGAACCGAGTTGCCGAGGAATGGCTTGGATACGATGGCATTCTTTGTGCCTCAAATTGCTGAGGACTTGGATGTTATTCATCATTTGTCGTTTGATTCCCTTGGCGTGAGTATTAATGAGGTACTGCCCCGGCTTGATTATTATCTGTCAAAAGCATACGTCCGATACGCTGTCGGACAGCGATATGGTTTTGTCAAGCCTGCTCCTTTGATGAACAAGTTGGATGTCAAGAGGACAGGTGAGTATGCTCGGCTCTTAGATTATGAGGTGAAGAATCCCGACTTCGATGAGTCTTTAAAGATGCTCTCCTCAGAGGGCGATGTGAGAATAGATTTCGTCCGTTCATCACAGCCATCAGGAAAGTTGTATTATATTCTTCAGGAACAATTGGAAAAGACAACAGACAAAGAATCTCGTCATCGGTTGGCAGTAAACATGGAAAGATGTAGGTGGCAGATGATACAGCCTGAAGGAAGCGAAAGGATGGTGCTGGTCAATATTCCTTCTTTGCAGTTGTGGGCTCTTGGAGGAGATACCGTCCTGAATATGCGTATTGTCTGCGGCTCCATGACCTCAAAGACTCCCTTGTTGCATAGTGAGATACGCTACATGCAGGTCAATCCAGAATGGATTATTCCTAAGAATATCGTTGATACAGAAGTTGCTCATCATGGTGGTGATACTGCTTACTTTTCAAAACACCGCTATTATATTATTGATCGCAGTTCTGGTGATACCCTGCATCCAGCCGATGTGATGCCGGACCAGTTGAAGTCGGGTCGTCTTCGTGTTGGCCAGAGGGGTGGGGAAGGTAATTCTTTGGGGCGCATCGTCTTCCGGTTCCCCAACGATTTCGATGTCTATTTGCATGATACCAGTAACCGGGGAGCGTTTAAGAGGGAACGTCGCACACTTTCGCATGGCTGTGTACGTGTGCAGAAGCCATTTGATCTGGCGTGTTTCTTGTGGCCTGAAGCCGATGATTGGAAGAAAGACCAACTTCGTATCTCCATGGATATTGAGCCTGAAACGGATCAGGGTAGGGAATATGTGATGGAACACAAAGATGACCCACGCCCCTTTAGGCTCATAACGACTTGTCAAGTGTCCCCGCATGTACCGGTTTTCATTATTTATCATACCATCTATCCTAATCCTGAGACTGGTATCTTGGAAACCTGGCCTGATTTGTATGGATATGATAAGTTAATCAGCAAGGCAGGTGCTCCTTTCTTTATATAGTTATACGGTTAGTAGTTGTTTGTATGGAAGAGTGCAATGAAAGGCAAATAAGGCAGTTGCTTTCAGAATCAAATACCCAAAGAAAGGGTTTTGAACTTCTTGTCAAGAACTATTCTGAGCAGTTGTATTGGACGATTCGTCGCTTTGTCCTGGTGCATGATGATGCGAACGATGTCCTGCAGAATACATTCCTTAAAGCATGGAATGGTCTCGACTCCTTCCATGGGGATGCAAAGATCAGTACCTGGCTTTCACGGATAGCCATTAATGAGAGCCTGGACTTCCTCAGACGGCGTAAACAGCAAACCATGAGCATAGAAGAATCCTTTGTAGGCACCCTGATGGCTGATGACTATTTTGACGGTTCTGAGGCTGAGGCTTTATTGCAAGAAGCGATAGCCTTATTGCCAGACGTGCAGCGTACGGTATTCTTGATGCGATATTTTGAAGGGAAGAAATATAGTGAGATTAGCCGGATTCTGAATACGTCGGAAGGAGCCCTAAAAGCGTCATACCATATCGCTGTCAAGAAGATTACAGATTTTTTTAAGTCACATGATTAAACCTTTTGGATATTGATACGTCATATATGCGATGAATGAAGAAAACTACATAGAAGAACAGTTTGGTAAGCGGAATCCATTCCGGGTACCTGATGGTTATTTTGACCAGTTCTCGACGCAACTGATGGCTACTTTGCCAGAAAGGAAACCAAAGGTGAAGCCTCTCTGGTTGCGACCTGTTTTCTATGTCGCTGCCAGTATTTGTGCACTCTTTATATGTACAGGTGTATGGTTAGCATTACCTGCAGAATCAATTCAGGAAACTGCACAGGTGACAACGGTTCAACTCGATTCAGCCGATGAGGCTTTTGAAGAGGCTGCAGACTACATGATGGTGGATAACCACGATATTTATGCTTATCTGGCTGATTATTAAAAATAAAGAGATGATGAAAAAGTTGCTGATGAGTGTTCTGATGGTTGGATTCACCCTTCCTGCTTTAGCCGATGATTCTGATAAATTCTCACCAGAGAAATTTCAGGCAGAGATGGAACATTTTATTGCGCAGGAAGCGAAACTGAACAGTGAAGAGGCAACTAAGTTCTTCCCACTCCTTCGGGAAATGCATGCCAAGCAGCGGAATGTCTATAATAAGATAAAGAAAGAGTGTAAAGTCAAGTCTTCTGATGATGCAGAATGTAGGAAAGCCGTGCAGAAGCGTGATATTTATGAACTGGAACTAAAGTCTATACAGCAGACCTATCACAATAAATTCTTAAAGATTCTTCAGCCCTCAAAGGTTTATGACGCCATCAAGGCAGAAGACCGCTTCCATCGTCGTGCTTTTAAGAAATGGGGTAGTAGAAAGGATCTTCCATCCAAGCATTAATCACTTTTCATTCCAGTTTTGACCCCTCAATGTGTTTTGGACATAAATGTTCAATCTCACATTTTTCGCAATGTGGTTTGCGTGATGTACAGACATACCTGCCATGTAATAATAGCCAGTGATGGGCATTGGGGATGTCTTCAGAAGGAATATGCTTGACCAGTGCTTGTTCTACCTTATAAGGTGTGTTGTCATGTTTGCTGACAAGTCCAAGTCTGTGAGCAACCCGATAGACATGTGTATCTACTGCCAGTGCAGATTTGCCAAAGGCCACACTCTGGATGACATTTGCCGTCTTACGGCCAACACCAGGCAAATCAAGCAAGGCATTCATGTCTGCAGGTACTTCCCCGTGATGCTTTTCCACTAATGCTTTGGACATCTCTACAAGATGAGCAGCCTTGCTATTCGGGTATGAAACGCTGTGGATATATTCGAGTATATCTTCTACATCGGCTTTTGCCATTGTTTTAGCATCGGGGAAATGCCTGAACAACTCAGGGGTAACCATGTTTATACGCTTGTCAGTGCACTGTGCACTAAGAATCACGGCAACTAATAACTGGAATACACTTCCGAACTCCAATTCAGTATTTACGTTGGGCATTTGATCGCGGAAGTGGGCCAAGACCCTTTCATATCGTTCTTCTTTTCTCATGACATCAACCACCTTTGGATATATTTCTTGATGCAAAAATAATAGGTTTTTCCAAAAATCCTTTGCAAATTGCCTTTTTTTTATTATTTTTGTACCGAAAATTACGTTTTATCATCATCAGTAGGTAGTATATGAAGAGAATTTTAGTGATGGCTGCACTACTTCTTACAGGAATTGTAAGTGTAGCAGCAAGACAGGTAAATGAACAAGATGCCCGTCAGAAAGCAGAAAGGTTTATGGTTCGGAGGGCGATGACGAGAAGTGTGGCAAACATGACAAGAGTGTATGTGCCCACTCGGACAGTGAGTGCTATGGAGTCACAGAATGACGCTCCCTTGTATTTCTTTAATATAGATGGCGGCGGCTATGTGATTGTGTCTGGTGATGATCGTACCGTGGAAGTATTGGGTTTCAGTAAGACGGGGCATATCAATCCCAATCGTATTCCTTCAAACATGAGAAACTGGTTTGATGGCTATGTTCGGAGGATTCAGTCTCTACCAGCAAATGCGAGTCCTAAGCAGTGTCTTACAAGAGCCGCTACTTCAAAAGCAGATATTGCACCAAAGTTGAAAACATCATGGGGACAAGATTGGCCATATAATGTCCACACGCCAGAACTCCATGTGGTTTGGAATGACATGGATACCATTGTCCATGCTGCTACGGGGTGTGTTGCCACGTCTATGGCTCAGATGATGAATTATTACCGTTATCCAGATAAGACCCTAATGGAGCATAAGAGTTATACAGGAACATCTGACGTGCCTGTTGGGTATTCTGATGAAGGGCCTGTAGATACGCTCCAGGTGGATTGGGTCACAGAGGATGTCCCTGCAGGCTCTGCTATTGACTGGGCGAATATCACAGACAAATATGACGAGCACAGTACTGAAGCCCAGATTGAAGCCGTCTCTCGGCTGATACAGTATTGTGGGGCCTCTGTCAATATGTATTATGGGATGGAATCCTCTGCAAAAACCGATACTCTGGTATATGGACTTTATGACACCTTTGGATATACTGATGTGTATTTGTTGCATCAGATGAACTATGACGTCCAGGGGTGGATAGATGTTGTCTATGAGGCTCTTTCAAACGATGGTCCACTGCTGTTTGGCGGTGATTGCCCAAATAACAAAGGTGGTCATCAGTTTATTCTGGATGGATATGCAAGTTATGATGGGGCTGATTATTTCTATGCAAACTGGGGATGGGATGGCGAGAACGATGGTTATATGCTGTTAGATGTCATGTCACCGGGATGGATTTTTGACGATGATGGTAATGAGATCGGTTTTACTGAATCCCAGGTGGCGACACCAGGTCTAAGCCCTAATAGTAAGGGGAATGTATTGATTGATAAGAATCTGTATTGTGAATGGTTGATACTCGGTACCGAAGGTGAAGTATATAAGCGCCAAAGTGAATTGGAAGGCTTCGAGGTAGATTATTCATTCTTTTTTGGCAATTACGATTTCCCTCATACGAACAGTCTGTTGGGAATGGGTATATTCCAAAATGACCAGTTAGTCGATGGTTTCTCTTTTTCGGAAGAAGCATTAGACCTTCCACTTTGGTATTACTGGGGAGGAGAAACGGAATCAGAGGATGATGTCATATCATTTGGTGAAGGACTAGGTGATGGTGTATATCAGATCAAACTGATTAGTCGTGATGTCGAAGAAGATGAATGGAAAGTGTGTCGTTTTGGGGATGAAAATGCAGTAGTGATGACCATTGAGGGCAATACGGCCACTTTTGGCAGTAATATTCCTTCAGGCATAAAACCGATAGTAAAAGATAGAGTGGATTCTGCCACGGCAACCTGGCATACGCTCTCTGGTACACGCCTTAGCGGGATGCCATCAGCCAAGGGCATCTATATACATAATGGCCGTAAGGTCGTCATCAAGTAGGCCGTCTTTCAGCGGCGCTTGAACTCAAGTGTCTTTGGCAGTTTTTGCCATTTCCCGTTCTTGGGCACTTTTAGCGTACTTCCCTCTACTTGCTTTAGGCGGTAGAGGGAATCATTTTCTACTGTAAGCGTTGCCGTGAGATCCTCACTGCCATAGTCGTTAATCATAGCAAGATGGGCAGAGTGGTCCTTTATCTCTGCTGACGTGATGACCCAGCAGAAGGAATTGTTCTTTTTCCCAAGATAACCAGGCAACTGACCGTAGAGATCTTGCCCGGGAATAGTGATCGATTCATCATAGAAGTCGATGCGGAGATAGACTTCAAATTCATTATTATAAAGGTACGCGCGAAATGGCTTTTCCACTTTCTGAGCATTGCCGATAAAGGCTATATGGGCAAGGATCACTATTATAAATAACTTCTTCAAACTCATGCATTTTCAAATTTGCTGACAAAGTTACTAATCTAAATCAGAATTTGTATGAATTAACTAAAAATATTAGGAAAAAGGTTGTTGTTTTTAGAAAATTTTAAGTAACTTTGCAGCCAATTATAAACAAGACATGGCGAAAAAGCAGTTAATGCCAGACTACATCTTCGAGTCAAGTTGGGAAGTCTGCAATAAAGTAGGGGGAATCTATACAGTCCTTTCGACGCGTGCCAAGACCCTACAGGAGGCACTTCAGGATAAGATTGTTTTCATCGGTCCTGATTTTTGGAAAGAGCAAGAGAGTCCGTATTTCAAAGAGGATAATACCCTCTTTGCCGATTGGCAGTGGGAAGCAAAAGAACAAGGCTTGATATTAAGAGTTGGCCGTTGGACGGTACCTGGTGAGCCTATTGCCATTCTGGTGGATTTCAATCCATTCTTTGAGAAAAAGAATGAAATCTATGGATGGCTTTGGGAAAACTATGGTGTTGATTCTCTGCATGCATACGGTGACTACGACGAAGCATCGATGTTCTCCTATGCGGCGGCTCTTGTGGTAGAGAGTTTCTATAATCACTATTTAGACGAGAAGCAGAAGGTTATCTACCATGCCAATGAGTGGATGTGTGGTCTTGGTGCTTTGTACATTAATAACAAACTACCGCAGATAGGCACGATCTTCACGACCCATGCCACCAGCATAGGCCGTTCTATAGCAGGCAATATGAAACCGCTTTACGACTATCTTTTTGCCTATAATGGCGATCAGATGGCAGGTGAACTAAATATGCAGTCGAAGCATTCCATCGAGAAACAGACGGCCCACCATGTTGACTGTTTCACCACGGTGAGTGATATTACAGCCAAGGAATGTGTTGAACTTCTGGACAAGCCTGTTGATGTGGTGCTTCCCAATGGTTTTGATGACAGTTTCGTGCCCAGTCCCCAGAAATTCGTGCGCAAGCGTAATGCTGCCCGGCGTAAGATGCTCGATGTGGCTAATGCACTGCTTGGTGAAAACCTTGACGACGATACTTTGCTTATCTCTACCTCTGGCCGATATGAGTTCCGCAATAAAGGTATTGATGTGTTCGTGGAAGCGATGAATCGCTTGCTGCGTGATCGTGACCTGAATAAGAAAGTCGTGGCATTCATTGAGGTGCCCGGTTGGGTAGGAGAGCCTCGTAAGGATTTGGCAGAGCGCCTGAAGAGCGGAAAGAAGTACGATACTCCTTTGGACGTACCGCAGGTGACCCATTGGCTTCATAATATGAGTCATGACAATGTGTTGGGCATGATGAAATATTACGATATGCATAATCGCCGGGAGGATAATGTCAAAGTAATCTTCCTGCCCTGTTATTTGGATGGCAAGGACGGTATTGTGAACTTGACTTACTACGACGTGGTGCTAGGAAATGATCTTTGTATATATCCGTCGTATTATGAGCCATGGGGCTATACGCCACTGGAGGCAGTGGCCTTTAAGGTGCCATGCATCACCACTGACTTAGCAGGATTTGGCCTTTGGGCTAACTCTGTGTTTGGGCATGAGGGCAGACTTGAGGATGGCGTAAAGGTCATTCACCGCACAGACTATAACTATTCTGAAGTAGCCGATAACATCAAGGACACTGTAGCCGCTTATTCCAATATGACTAAGAAACAGGTAGATGAGTGTCGTAAGAACGCTGGAAACCTGTCGAAGAAGGCTCTTTGGAGTGAATTTATCAAGTACTACTACGAAGCCTACGACATTGCTCTCACAAAGGCTGAAAAACGAAAGAAATCTCAAGAATAAAGGAAACTATTGTTAGAATTCATCTATAATTTTGATTAGGTTATGAAAATAAAAGCAGATTATGTAAATGTCCCACAGTGGAGAGAACTGACTGTCAAGTCAAGTCTTCCAGAGGAACTGAAATGTTTGGATGAGATTGCCCACAACATGTGGTGGGTGTGGAATTATGAGGCTCGCGACCTGTTCCGCGATCTCGACCCTGAACTTTACCACGAGGTAAAACATAATCCCGTGATGCTTCTGGAGCGTCTGAGCCTTAATCGTAAGGAAGAGATTGTGAAGGATAAGGCGCTTATGAAGCGTATCAAGAATGTCTATGACTTGTTCCGTAAGTACATGGACGTGAAGCCCGACACCAAGCGCCCCAGCGTGGCTTACTTCTGCATGGAGTATGGTATCCACTCTGCCCTGAAGATCTACAGTGGCGGTCTGGGTATGCTGGCTGGCGACTATGTGAAGGAGGCTTCCGATTCCAATGTCGATATGTGTGCTGTCGGCTTCCTCTATCGTTTTGGCTATTTCACACAGAGCCTGTCGATGGACGGACAGCAGATTGCCAACTATGAAAGTCAGAACTTCGGTTCACTGCCCATCGAGCGCCAACTCGACAAGGATGGCAATCCCATGGTGATCGATGTGCCTTACACCAACTATCAGGTGCATGCATACGTATGGCGTGTCAATGTGGGTCGTGTTAAACTCTATCTGTTGGATACTGACAACGAGATGAACTCTGACTTCGACAAGCCGATTACTCACAGCCTCTATGGTGGTGACTGGGAGAATCGTCTGAAGCAGGAGATTCTGCTGGGTATCGGTGGTATGCTGCTGCTGAAGAAGTTGGGCATCAAGAAGGATATTTATCATTGTAACGAGGGACATGCTGCCCTCTGCAACTTGCAGCGCCTGTGCGACTATATCGAGGAAGACGGTCTGACATTCAACCAGGCAATGGAGTTGGTGCGTGCTTCAGGACTCTATACTGTGCATACACCTGTTCCTGCCGGCCATGACTATTTCGACGAGGGCCTCTTCGGCAAGTATATGGGTGGCTATCCCCAGAAACTTGGTATCACGTGGGATGAGTTTATCGGTATGGGACGCACTAATCCCGATGACCATAGCGAGAAATTCTGCATGTCAACCTTCGCCTGCAACACCTGCCAGGAAGTCAATGGCGTGTCTATGCTTCATGGATGGGTGTCCCAGAAGATGTTTGCCCCCATCTGGAACGGTTACTATCCGGAGGAGAACCATGTGGGCTATGTGACCAACGGTGTTCACTTCCCCACCTGGTGTGCCACGGAGTGGCGCAAGGTCTATGCTAAATACTTCGATGAGAAGCATCTGAGCGACCAGTCAAACGAGAAGATCTGGTATGGTATCTACGACTGTCCTGATGAGGAGATCTGGGAGACTCGTATGGCTCTGAAGAAGAAACTCTTCGATTATATCAAGGAGCAGTTCCGTGAGACATGGCTGCGCAACCAGGGCGATCCCTCACGCGTGGTACGTCTGTTGGACCAGATGAATCCCAATGCACTGGTGATCGGTTTCTGCCGTCGCTTTGCTACCTATAAGCGTGCTCATCTTTTGTTTACTGACCTTGAGCGCCTTAACAAGATCGTCAACAATCCAGAACATCCTGTCATCTTCCTCTTCGCTGGTAAGGCTCACCCCGCCGATGGTGCTGGACAAGGTCTGATCAAGAAGATTTATGAGATTTCGCAGCGTCCGGAGTTCCTGGGCAAGATTATCTTCCTTGAGGACTACGACTTCCTCCTGGCTCGTCGCCTTGTTTCTGGCGTCGATATATGGATGAATACGCCGACTCGTCCGCTTGAGGCTTCCGGTACTTCTGGTGAGAAGGCAGAGATGAACGGTGTCGTCAACCTGTCTGTCAAGGATGGTTGGTGGCTGGAGGGCTACCGTGAGGGCGCAGGCTGGGCTCTTACAGAGAAGCGTACCTACCAGAACCAGGGCTATCAGGACCAACTCGATGCTGCTACCATCTATGGCCTGCTTGAGAATGAGATTATTCCTCTTTACTATAATAAGGACAAAAAGGGCATCTCGAAAGGCTGGATCAAGGTGGTTAAGAACTCTATCGCCCAGATTGCTCCTCACTATACAATGAAGCGTCAACTCGACGACTACTATGATAAGTTCTACAATAAGGAGGCTAAGCGGTTCAAGGAGATCAGCAAGGACAACAATAAACTGGCCAAGGAGATTGCCCAGTGGAAAGAGACTGTTGCTGAGCGCTGGGATGCTATCAATGTGGTATCCTGCGAGTGGGACTATCCTGCCACTGGTATTGAGACAGCCCAGAAATATACTCTCCGTTATGTGATCAACGAGCAGGGCCTCGACGATGCTGTTGCATTGGAGAAGGTGAATGTCTTTACCAATAAGGATGGTGAGGAGCGTATCTTCTCAATCGAGCCTCTGAAACTGGTGAAGAAGGACGGTAACAACTATACCTTCGAGGCTGAACTCTTCCCCAAGCAGGCTGGTCAATACAAGAGTGCCGTCCGCATGTATCCGAAGAACAAGAACCTGCCTCACCGTCAGGACTTCTGCTACCTCAAGTGGCTGGAACTTCCCAATTACAACTATTAATAGTTGAGTGAGGATGTGAAAAAGAAAGCGCCTGAGTTCATTAGAATTCAGGCGCTTTATAGTTTTCTTGGATATATTTTCCTAACTGATTGTCCTTGTTACGTGCCGCCGTGTTGAGGATGCACGTGGACATCCGTTGATGCAGACTGTCAATGGCATGCGCCCGTTTCTTCTGTTCTATGCTGTCATTGACAGTTCCCTTCTGTTGCATGGTTATGTCTTTAGCAAGCATGATGATGGAGTCGGAGAGCAGTTGCCATTCATTGTTGATGACTGTCCCGGAGACTCTTGACATGGCCGGTTGCGGAAGGAGTTCAATCGTGATATGCCCTGGTTCTAAGAAGAATGAAACACCATATTCGGATTCCTGCTTGACGTAAACCCTGAATAGACCGATGGAGTCCGTCTCTCCCCAAAAATGGAATCGACCGTCCTTCACGACCGTCTGTGCAATAGAATGGCCTAAATGATCATCCTTGGTCAGACAAATGGTATCACCTTCCTGGAACTTGTTGGCAAAGCCGTCAATATGATAAGAATTAGACTGGCAGGAGCAAAGGAAAATGCCTGCTGCTGCCAGTCCAACAAGTGAGTTAATGGTCATTATAATTATATAATGTATAGGTCGCTGATGCTCTGATTATCAATGACGCGACAAATGGCTTCTGCAAACATGTCGGCTACGGACAACTGTTTGACTTTTGCACAGCGCTGGGTGTAGGGGATCGAGTCAGTGAAGATAATCTCTTCAAGGGCAGATTCCTGCACACGGTCGCTGGCAGGGCCGCTCATCACGCAGTGACTGGCACAGGCCCTGACGGTCTTGGCACCAGAGGCTTTCATCAGGTCGGCTGCCTTCGTGATTGTACCAGCCGTATCTACCATATCGTCGATGATGACGACATTTTTGCCTTCTACATCACCAATGATCTGCATGGACGATACGACATTGGCACGGGCACGCGTCTTATTGCATAGTACAAGCGGACAGTTCAAATACTTGGCATAGGTGTTGGCACGCTTGGAACCGCCTACGTCGGGCGAGGCAATCACCAGGTCGTCCAGGTGGAGGCTCTGCAAGTATGGCATAATGACACCAGAGGCATACAGATGATCGACAGGCACGTCAAAGAAACCTTGTATCTGGTCTGCGTGCAAATCCATGGTGATTACACGGTTGACGCCAGCCACACTGAGAAGGTCTGCCACGAGTTTGGCTCCTATACTGACGCGCGGTTTATCCTTTCTGTCTTGACGGGCCCATCCGAAATATGGGATAACTGCATTGATGGTGCGGGCAGAAGCACGCTTGGCAGCATCGATCATCAGAAGCAACTCCATGAGGTTGTCTGAATTGGGGAACGTGCTCTGAACGAGGAAGATGTCGCGCCCACGGATACTCTCTTCGTAGGATACGGCAAACTCACCGTCAGAGAATTTAGTAATAAGTAACTGTCCTAACGGGCAACCCAAACTTTGGCAGATTTTCTCTGCCAGGTATCTCGTGGCTGTTCCCGAAAATACCATGTACGAGTTCTTCTCACTCATGTCCTTGTCTATTATATCATTTAAAAATGTTATTCTATTGTCTTACGAAGTCTCTCAAAGTGATTGAGTAGTTCTTTATAGTCAATCTCGTTGTGGATATTGAACCTGTTCCAAAGGTCGCCACAGATGACTACGCCTCCAAAGCCCAGATCCTTCACAATCTTGATGGTATCGAGGTTCATTCCTCCAAGGGCATAGACTTTCTTGTCGATCAGCCCTTGACTTGAGGCTTCCTTTAGTTCCTCGTAGGTGAATGATGATTTCTCATCTACATTGGTCTGACTGTCGAAGATGGAATGCAGGAACACATAGTTAGAGTGGCGCTTAGCCTCCTTCAGTTCACTGATGGCATGACAAGTACGTGTCACGTTTCCTTTATAGCCAACAGGGGGCTCCGTGAAGGCATCGTCGATATGAATGCCCCTCAAGTGATATTCCTCTTTAAGATAGAAATGCCCGTGTACTGTAATCTTGCTATGGTAGGTTTCGCCAAGCAAGGTCAACAACCGTTCGGAATACATCGGAGATGCACCAGGTTTGTATAAGTGAAGATTCTCAAGCCCCTCCTCGAATAGATTGGCTAATATCTTGTCCTCCTCAACAAAGAAGGTCGGCTTGGTCATGACAACAAGTTTCATTTTCAATCTCTGTTCACGTTAACAGTCCCTTCTTGGGATGATTTCTTCTTTCTAAAGTGCAAACTTACACATTTTTTTTGATATTATCATCACTTTCGATAAAAAAATGGGCTTGGAGGTGCATTTTTCGGAAAAATGTCGTAATTTTGCATCCCGAAATAACACTATTTTAAATTTGGTAAAAGATGAAAGCATTCGTTTTTCCCGGTCAGGGAGCACAGTTTGTCGGAATGGGTAAGGATCTTTATGATAACAACCCATTGGCAAAAGAACTTTTTGAGAAAGCAAATGAAATTCTTGGATATCGTATCACGGACATCATGTTCGAGGGTACGGATGAGGATCTGAAACAGACGAAGGTGACCCAGCCGGCGGTCTTCCTCCACAGTGTGATTTCTGCTCTGTGCATGGGTGAAGACTTCGATCCGAAGATGACCGCAGGTCACTCACTGGGTGAGTTCTCTGCTTTGACAGCCGCTGGAGCGCTGAGTTTTGAGGATGGTCTGAAACTGGTCTATGCCCGTGCCATGGCCATGCAGAAGGCTTGTGAGGCCCAGCCCTCCACGATGGCAGCCATCATCGCACTGCCTGATGAGAAGATCGAGGAGGTATGTGCCGAGGTCAGCAAGATGGGTAAGGGTGTAGTGGTGCCCGCCAATTACAACTGTCCTGGTCAACTCGTCATCTCTGGTAACGTGGAGGCTATCAACGAGGCCTGCGAGCAGTTGAAGGCTGCTGGTGCCAAGCGCGCCCTGCCGCTGAAGGTAGGCGGTGCCTTCCACTCTCCACTGATGCAGCCAGCCAAGGACGAACTCCAGGCCGCCATAGAGAAGACGGAGATCAAGGCACCAAAGTGCCCCGTCTATCAGAATGTCGATGCCAAGCCCCATACGGACCCGGCAGAGATCAAGGCCAATCTGATTGCCCAGTTGACGAGCAGCGTCCGCTGGACACAGAGTGTGCAGAACATGATTGCCGATGGTGCTGACGACTTCACGGAGTGCGGACCAGGCAAGGCTCTTCAGGGTATGATTGCCAAGATCAACAAGGAAGTTTCTGCTCACGGAATTGTTGCGGAATGAAAGAGAAAGTAGTTATCTATCAGATTTTCACCCGTCTCTATGGTAATAAGAATACCACTCGCCATGAGAACGGTTCCATAGAAGAGAATGGTTGTGGAAAGATGAACGACTTCACGCCCAGCGCCCTGAAACGTATCAGGGAGATGGGCGTGAGCCATATCTGGTACACAGGTATCATACGCCATGCCACACAGACGGACTATTCCGCCAACGGCATTCCCAAGAACCATCCCGCTATCGTCAAGGGTAAGGCTGGGTCGCCATACGCTATCACGGACTACTATGACGTCGATCCCGACCTGGCCGTCAATGTCGATGGCCGCATGCAGGAGTTCGAACAACTTCTTGAGCGCACCCATAAGGCTGGGATGAAGGTGATCATCGACTTCGTGCCCAACCATGTGGCACGCCAGTATCACTCCATCTGTAAGCCTGATGGTGTGAAGGACTTAGGCGAGGATGATAATCCGGAGAATGGCTTCGACCCGCAGAACAATTTCTATTATTGCCCAGGACAGCGCTTCACGCCATACTTCGACCTCTATCATGGTGAGGAAGAAGCATACGTTGAGGAACCGGCCAAGGCTACCGGAAACGATTGCTTCCATAATGCCCCAGGCATGAATGACTGGTACGAGACCGTCAAACTGAACTATGGTCTTGACTACTATGCTGGCAGGGTAGGGCACTTCAACCCCATCCCCAACACATGGAGTAAGATGACGGATATCCTGCTCTTCTGGGCGAGGAAGGGTGTTGATGGCTTCCGCTGCGACATGGCGGAGATGGTGCCTGCGGAGTTCTGGCAGTGGGCCACGGATAAGGTGAAGTATATCCATCCCGATATCATCTTCATCGGCGAGGTATATAATCCCGCTGAATACCGCAGATACCTCGGTGCTGGCTTCGACTACCTGTACGACAAGGTGGGCATGTACGACACCGTTCGCGAGGTGATCCGCGGCAACCAATCCACCCATGCCATTACCGCCGCCTGGCAACAGACGGATGACATCCGCGACCACATGCTCTATTTCCTGGAGAACCACGACGAACAGCGTATCGCCAGTAGTTTCTTCGCAGGCGATGGCCGCAGGGGCATCCCTGGGCTTGTCGTTTCAGCATTGTTACAGCAGAACCCGCTGATGATCTATTTCGGACAGGAATACGGAGAGCCTGGCATGGACAAGGAAGGCTTCAGCGGCCACGACGGACGTACGACAATCTTCGACTACTGGAGCGTGGATACGATCGTGCGCGCTGCAGGCAGGAAACTGACGAAAGGCGAGAAGGCCCTGAAGGATATATATAATAAGGTGGTCAATATCGCTCGTCAGGAAAAGGCCGTCTATGACGGCATCTCCTTCGATCTGATGTACGTCAATGGCGACTATCACCGTCAGTATGCCTTCTTGCGCAAGGCTGGTTCAGAGGTGCTGCTGGTGGTGGTCAACTTTGACGACCTGCCCTCCACCATGGACGTCACCATTCCCGCCCATGCCTTCGACTACCTCAAACTCAAGGAGCGTAAGAGCGTGACGGCCGTTGATCTGCTCACGGGCAAGGAAATCAAGCGCACACTGACACGCGACTGTTACGTCTCCGTCGATCTGGAACCCCTCGGGGCCGTCGTACTGAAGTTCAAGGCCTGATCGTTCAGGATTCAGGAGGCTCCGTGAGTCTTTGCCAGAAAGGCCTCAGCGCGCTGGAGATCCTCGGGGGTATCGATGCCGACAGTCTCCACGTCAGTCAGTCCTACGCGTATGCGATAGCCGTTCTGGAGCCAGCGTAGTTGTTCGAGGCTCTCGGCTTTCTCCAGGGCACTCTGCGGCAGACGGGTTATCTCTGCCAGGACCTCCCTGCGGTATGCATAGATGCCCAGATGCTTCAGGTAGGGGAACCCGTCAAACCAGTCAGGGCGCTCTTTCCCTCTTATATATGGTATCACACTGCGACTGAAATAGAGGGCAAATCCCCTGTTGTCCGTGACAATCTTGGGGGAGTTGGGGTTCTCTACGGCCTCCATCGACTCGAAACGCTTGCCGAGGGTGCCGATCTGTGTGGCAGGATCGTCGAAGAGCGACATCAGCGTCTCAATCTGCGACGGCTGGATGAAAGGCTCGTCGCCCTGGATGTTGATGATGACATCAGGCTGGTCTTGGTCCGATGCGATCTTCTCGGCAGCCTCCTGGATGCGGTCGGTACCGCTCTTATGGTCCGGGCGTGTCATCACGGCCTTACCGCCGAAGGCCTCCACAGCCTGGAAGATTCGCTCGTCGTCGGTAGCCACGTATGCCTCTGGCAGTACGCTCGTGGCCTGTTCATAGACTCTCTGGATTACTGTCTTGCCGCCGAGCATGGCCAGCGGCTTGCCCGGAAAACGCGTAGAGGCGTAGCGGGCGGGGATAATGGCAATATATTTCATAACGGTTGCAAAGGTAATAAAAAAATGCATGAAAAACCACTTTCTATCGTTAATTTATGTGCAAGAGTTTGGCTGTGTCGTATATAATTATTATCTTTGCAAAGTAATTATAACAGACAATGTACACATGAAACAATATATATTCCTTATTATAATGTCCTTACTCCCGTTCACGGCGGGAGCCCAGAAGATTACCCTTGGTTCGGCCATCACGAAAGACGGGGGTGAGTATAACGGTGAACTTGTGTCAGGAAAGCCCGACGGGAAAGGCAAGACCATCTACAAGAACGGCAATACCTACGAAGGCGAATACGAGAAGGGCAAGCGGCAGGGCTACGGCATCTATACCTTTTTCGATGGTGAGAAGTATGAGGGCGAGTGGTTCCAGGACCAGCAGCATGGGCACGGCATCTACTATTTCTCGAACAACAACCGCTACGACGGGCTTTGGTTCCGCGACTATCAGCACGGTCATGGTGTAATGTACTATTACAACGGTGACAAGTACGATGGGGAGTGGAAGCAGGACAAGCGTTCAGGCAAGGGCATCTATCTCTTTGCAAACGGGGCTTTCTATAAGGGCGATTGGCAGAACGACAAGCGCCACGGGAAAGGCTTCTTCGACTGGGGCGATGGCGCCAGTTACGATGGGGAATGGAAAGATAACATGCGCTCGGGTGTAGGTACCTATAAATATGCGGATGGTGACAGTTATACCGGGCAGTGGAAGGACGACAAGATGCATGGCCGTGGCATTTACAGGTTCCAGAACGGTGATATCTATGAGGGCGACTACGAGAATGGTGCCCGCACCGGCTCGGGCATCTTCAAATATGCCAATGGTGACAAATACACAGGGCAGTTTCTTGAGGGCGACAAGCAAGGCCAGGGCACTTTCGTGTGGAAAAGCGGCGACACGTACGTGGGCCAGTGGAAGAGCGACAAGCAGCACGGCAAGGGAAAACTGACGAAGAAGGGCGGTGATACCGTTGAAGGCAGTTTCCAAAACGGACAGCCTAATGGTGAGTGTGTCGTGCGATTTGCCGATGGCTCGAAGTTCAAGGGCATCTACAAGAATGGTAAGCGCAATGGTGCCGCCATCGAGGAAGACAAGGATGGCAAGCGCTTTGAGGGTGTCTATAGGGATGATGTGCGCGACGGTGACTTCGTGGAGAAGGACCGCAATGGGAACGTCACCGCCAGAGGCACCTATACGCGTGGGCATAGACAGGTGAGATAACAAACTACAACTTAAAAATTATAATCACTATGATCATTGACAGATTAGAGAATCTTGGCAAGTACGTGGCAATGAACCCGTTGTTTGCCGATGTCGTGGAGTTCCTGAAAGGACACGACCTCAATGCTATGGAGACAGGCAAGTATCCCATCAAGGACAAGGACCTGTTCCTGAACCTCACCGTCGCCAAGGGGCGCGCCAGGGAGGATGCCACTCTGGAGACGCATATTGAGATGATAGATATCCAGATACCCCTCTCCTGTGAGGAAACTTTCGGCTATACGCCCCAGGCAGACCTGCCCGGTTTTGAGTACAATGCCGAGAAGGACATCACGAAGTATGGTGATACGATGGCTCAGACATACGTCACCCTGAGGCCTGGACAGATGGCAATCTTCTTCCCGCAGGACGGTCATGCCCCATGTATCGCCAACGAGCCCGAGATCAAGAAAGCGATATTCAAAGTCAAAGTGTAATTTAATCTATAAGCAATATGGCAACAAAGAAAGAAACAACCAAGAAGGCTGCTGCGCCAAAGAAGGCCGCTGCCAAGAAACCCGCAGCAAAGAAAGTTGCAGCAACGAAGATCGTTGAACAGACCGAGCCACAGCATATTGGCCTCGTACGCAACGATTCATGGCTGGAGCCCTTCGAGGGGGCCATCCGCGGTCGTCACGACCACGCCTTGTGGAAACTGAACCAACTGACCCAGAACGGTAAGCGCAAACTCTCTGACTTTGCCGACGGTCATCTCTACTTCGGACTCCATAAACTTGCTAAGGGCTGGGTGTTCCGTGAGTGGGCACCCAATGCTACGGACATCTATCTGATTGGTGACTTCAACAACTGGCAGGAGAATGAGAAGTTCCGCTGCAAGCGCATCGAGGGGACTGGCAACTGGGAGTTGAAACTCTCTGAGAAGGCTATCAAGCACGGACAACTCTACAAGATGAAGGTCAAGTGGAATGGTGGCGAAGGCGAGCGTATCCCTGCCTGGTGCCAGCGTGTCGTACAAGACGACAATACGAAGATATTCTCTGCCCAGGTGTGGAATCCGGAGCCATACGTCTGGAAAAAGAAGACTTTCAAGCCTAAGAAGAATCCGTTGCTGATCTACGAGTGCCACGTGGGTATGGCTCAGGACGCCGAGAAGGTGGGCACCTATACGGAATTCAAGGATAATGTCCTGCCCCGTATCGCCAAGGACGGCTATAATGCCATTCAGGTGATGGCTATCCAGGAGCATCCCTACTACGGATCCTTCGGATATCATGTGTCGAGTTTCTTCGCTCCGTCCAGCCGCTTTGGTACACCTGAGGAACTGAAGGCCATGATCGACGAGGCCCACCGCCTGGGCATCGCCGTCATCATGGATATCGTTCACAGTCATGCCGTGAAGAATGAGGTGGAAGGCTTGGGCAACCTCGCCGGCGACCCGAATCAGTTCTTCTATCCCGGTGATCGTCATGAGCATCCGGCATGGGACTCGCTCTGCTTCGACTACGGTAAGGACGACGTGATCCACTTCCTGCTCTCCAACTGCAAGTACTGGCAGCAGGAGTTCCACTTTGACGGCTTCCGCTTCGACGGTGTCACCTCGATGCTCTATTACTCGCATGGACTGGGAGAGGCCTTCGGCGGCTACGGCGACTACTTCAACGGCCATGAGGACGACAATGCCATCTGCTACCTGACGCTGGCCAACTGCCTGATCCACGAGGTAAATCCCGATGCCATCACCATCGCCGAGGAAGTATCTGGTATGCCAGGACTGGCAGCCAAGTTCGAGGACGGAGGCTATGGCTTCGACTACCGTATGGCAATGAACATCCCCGACTACTGGATCAAGACCATCAAGGAGGTGCGCGACGAGGATATCAACGTGACGAGCATCTTCTGGGAGGTCAAGAACCGTCGTCCCGACGAGAAGACCATCTCCTACTGCGAGAGTCACGACCAGGCACTCGTGGGCGACAAGACCATCATCTTCCGCCTGATCGATGCCGATATGTACTGGCACTTCGCCAAGAAAGACGTCAACGACATCGCCCAGCGAGGCATCGCGCTCCACAAGATGATACGCCTCGTGACCGCAGGCTGTATCAACGGCGGCTACCTGAACTTCATGGGCAATGAGTTCGGCCATCCCGAGTGGATCGACTTCCCGCGTGAGGGCAACGGCTGGTCGTATAAGTATGCACGTCGTCAGTGGAATCTTGTGGATAACAAGGACCTCTGCTACCACTGGCTGGGCGACTTCGACCGCGAGATGCTCAAGGTGATCAAGAGTCAGCGCAATTTCCAGAACACGCCTGTGACGGAGATCTGGCACGACGAGGGCGACAAGATCCTCTGCTTCATGAGGGGCGACCTGGTGTTCGTGTTCAATTTCTCGCCCGACCGCAGTTATACTGATTACGGCTTCCTTGTGCCGACAGGCTCATACGAGGTGGTGCTGAACACAGACTCGAAGGACTTTGGCGGCAATGGCTTTGCTGATGACACGATGACCCACCTGACGAACTATGACCCGCTCTACGTGAAGGATCATAAGGAGTGGCTGAAACTCTATATCCCTGCACGTTCGGCTGTGGTGTTGAAAAAGGTATAGTATGAACTATAATCGAAGGAATAAAAACGGTAGCACACTCACCATCAGAGTGATGTGTGCTATTGTTTTTGTGGTGTTCTCGTTGGCCTGGCTCTACTGCTTCCAGGCTGATGTGATAGCGATGACCCAGCATCAGTTGAGTGGGGGACTGACGCATTATAATAAGGTGGTTGGGACGTTGATTATCACCACTCTGCTGCTACTGCTCCAGTTGGTGGTCTATGGCTTCACCCGTCTGAAGAAGCGCACCCATGCGCTGACCTACGTGCCCTCTATGCTGGTGCTGTCGATGCTGACGGATGTGAGTCAGCAGATAGCGTCGGATGATGGCATCACGCATACGGTGTCATGGTGGGGAGTGGTGCTCGTGATTGCCGTCTGGCTCCTGGTCGTCTTCCTTGCCCGACAGTTCCAGGAGGTGGAGGTGGATAGTTCCTACTCATTGGTATCCCGTCCGATGTGGATCAATATGCTCATGATGTCAGTCATGATGATGGGTGTGGCATGGCTGGGGAACACGGATGCCGTGTTCCATTATCGCATGCAGGTAGAAGGGCTGCTGGCTGAAGGAAAGTTCGACAAGGCCGTGAAGGTAGGAAGGAAGTCGCTGGAGAGTGACCAGCATCTCCTGATGCTTCGCATGTACGCCCTGGCCCGTACCGGCGGCCTTGGCGACCATCTGTTTGAGTACCCCATATCAGGCACCAGCCAGGACATGCTTCCCACAAACGGCAGGACGCGCATGATGCTGTGCCCGGAAGACAGCCTCTACAGGTTCCTGGGGGCTCGCCCGGCAGAGAAGATGGAGCCTGTGCGCTATCTGCAGTTGCTCCTGCGGCGCGACTCCGTACCCCGCAAGACCATCGGCGACTATCTGCTTTGCAGTTATCTGATTGACAGAGACCTGGACCGTTTTGCCAGGGAGGTAGGCAGGTATTATGTCGTCGATGATAAGTTGCCGAAGCATTATCGCGAGGCCTTGATACTCTATGCCCATCTGCGCGTCAATCCGCTGTTCGTCTATCAGAATCCTGTCATGGAAGAGGACTTTGGGAATCTGCGCGACATGGAGCAGCAATATCCGATGCTGTCGGAGCGTAAGGGAAAGGTAGGGGAGCAGTACCGCTCGACCTACTGGTACTATTACAATTATGAATAATATAGGCCTCGCCTCGCACTGTCACCTGACGATGGTCTTTCGCCCGTTGATGATGTAAAGTCCCTTTGCGGGCCTGAGCCTTCTAATCGATGTTTGGTAATATACGCGCGCGCAGGCGTAGTAGTTGTCTTAAGCCAAAAACAAGTGTCCCACCTGTCCCATCTGTCCACGAAGGATTGTCACCATCGTGGACAGA
>OCTW013377528.1_pt1 | contig 24280 bp, 24 predicted proteins | sample 1539671 | NCBI WGS metagenome assembly OCTW01 (sample SAMN02144230, study PRJEB22623) | gut metagenome | biome: sheep rumen | host: Ovis aries | place: New Zealand | reverse complement strand
CTTTCTATAAAATAAACGGCGCTAAGATATTAAATACATAACCTACAGCAATAATACCAACGCTGCAGATACCTACAAAAATGCCTAACAGTTTTGGTTTGATCGCTTTTCTTAACATCACCAGTGAAGGCAGTGATAAAGTGGTCACAGCCATCATAAATGAGAGCACGACGCCAAGTAAAGCACCTTTACTAAGAAGCGCCTCAGCGATCGGAATGGTGCCAAAGATATCCGCATACATCGGCACGCCGACAATCGTTGCGAGAATGACGCCAAAAGGATTATGCGATCCCAGCAGCGTGACAATGAAATGTTCAGGGATCCAGTTATGAATAAAAGCACCAATGCCTACCCCGACTAAAATATAGGGGAAGACTTTGGTAAAGGTGGAAACCACCTGTTCCCCGGCATAAGCTATCCGATCTTTAATCGTCAGGGACGTTACCTGAGTGAGCTTACCGACATGGTCATAGATGAAGTCTTCGACTTCTCCTTCTAAGTGCAGGTTTTCAATGATCAGACCGCCAATCACGGCGACGATCAAGCCAAAGATGACATAGATCACCGCGATCTTCAAGCCAAAGATACTCATTAATAAGACGAGTGATCCTAAATCCACCATGGGAGATGAAATCAGGAATGAAAAGGTCACCCCTAAAGGAATCCCGGCACTGGTGAAACCAATAAATAAAGGTATTGATGAACATGAACAAAACGGCGTGACCGTCCCGATCAGACCGCCGATTAGATTAGCCCATAAGCCATGAAAACGACTTAAGATTTCGCGTGAGCGTTCGGGCGGAAAAAAGCTTTGAATATAACTGACAATAAAGATTAAAACACATAAAAGAATGGTAATTTTAATGACATCAAAGAGAAAGAATGAAACACTGCCGCCAAGGCGGGTGCTGACATTAAGACCAAGATGCGTGAGTAAAGTATTGATCAAATGAGCGAGCCATTGCATTTTAAGAACCTGATTCATGAAGACATCCATTATATCCCCTCCTGACTTCATCGTATCATACATATAGATATTTGTCTATGTGTTATGTAAAAAAGATAACGAGAGAAGCTCTCGTTAAAAAAGCGTGCGCAATGCATCGAAGATGACAAAGATCCCAAAGATGATGAGAATGGTCCCTAAGACTTTATTTAAAGTGGTATAGACACGATCGGTGATCCGCTTACGTAATAAACTCATGAGGCCGCTTAAGATGATCCACCAGATAAAGGTACCGACAAAAGCGCCGATCAGTAAAGGAATCGCTCTCGCGAGCGGATAAGGACCATGCGTATGGGTCAGATTACAGGCAAAGAGAAATAAGAGAATCATCCCTGGATTCATAATGGCGATGCCAAAGCCGCTGCCCAAATCGGATAGATAATTCTTATTGCCATCATTAACGCGCATCCCCTGCTTACGCACGGTAAAGATCCCTAAGGTCAAAATGACAATCCCGCCAGCAATTGTGATCGGGGCATTATATGTTTTTAAAACGCCGCTTATAAGACGCGAGCCTAAGACGCATAAAGATGCATAAATAGTATCTGCAATCGAGGAACCTAACCCCGTTAACAAGCCAGCGATGGGCCCGTGTTCCAGCGTGCGCTGAATGACTAACGCCCCTAAAGCGCCGGCGGGAACACCAAAGATAACACCAATGAGCAAGCCCCGTAAGAGATATTCAATCGTCATATGTTTCACCTCGCGCCTTCACGATAACACGTGTAAAAATTGTTGTAAATAAAAATGGTGCGAAACACACCATTTTTATTATTCGAGTTCAAAAGCACCAGTATAAAGCTGATAGTATTCACCCTTCTGGGCAATCAGCTGTTCATGTGTCCCGCGTTCAATAATACGGCCATGTTCCATCACTAAGATGACATCAGAGTTCTGGACCGTCGATAAACGATGGGCGATGACAAAGACGGTACGACCATTCATGAGCGCATCCATCCCGCGCTGGACGATGGCTTCAGTACGCGTATCGATCGATGAAGTGGCTTCATCTAAGATCATGACTGGTGGATCAGCGACCGCTGCGCGGGCAATCGCAATCAGCTGACGCTGACCTTGTGATAAGTTGGCACCATTATTGTATAATGGCGTATCATAACCAGCTGGTAAACGGTTGATGAAGTCATCGGCGCCGACTAATTTAGCGGCCGCAAAGCATTCTTCATCGGTTGCATCTAAGCGGCCGTAACGAATGTTATCCATAACTGTGCCGGTAAAGAGGTTGGTATCCTGTAAAACGATCCCTAACGAACGTCTTAAATCGGCTTTTTTGATTTTGTTGATGTTGATGCCGTCATAACGGATCTTGCCATCAGCGATATCATAGAAACGGTTAATTAAGTTGGTAATGGTTGTTTTCCCAGCCCCGGTTGAACCGACTAAGGCCACTTTCTGACCGGCATGGGCATACATTTCGATATTGTGGAGAATCATCTTATCAGGATTGTAAGCAAAGTCGACATCGTCGAATAAGACGGTCCCGCGTAATGGCTTGTAGTCAACCTTACCAGTATCCTGATGCTGATGACGCCACATCCAAGGATCGTTTTTATCATTGGTTTCCACCATCTGACCGTTTTCTTCTTTGGCATGGACAAGAGTGACATAACCATCATCCGTTTCACTTTCTTCATCTAATAATGCGAAGATACGAGAAGCGCCGCCTAACCCCATGACTACGGCATTGATCTGCTGGGAAACCTGGCCGATTGAGCCGGTAAACTGCTTGGTCATGTTGAGGAATGGCACGATAATGGCAATGGATAACGGCATCCCGGAAATGGATAAGTTCGGCGCTTTCGCTAATAAGAGAGCGCCGCCGACAATGCCGACAATAACATAAAGCAGGTTACTCATGTTATGTAAGATTGGTCCTAAGATATTTGAATAAATATTCGCGCTGGTGGCGGCTTTCGCCCAGTTATCATTGACTTTGTCGAAGCCTTCTAAGGCTTCTTCTTCGTGGTTGAAGACTTTGATGACTTTCTGACCATTCATCATTTCTTCAATATAACCTTCGGTTGTTCCTAAGGTCTGCTGCTGCTTGATGAAGTAACGAGCACTGCGGCCGCCTAAAACTTTGGTCACTAATAACATGACAATCATTCCGGCGATCACGACAAAGCATAAGGCGACAGAATACCACATCATCACACAGAATAAAGTGACTAATGTGATAAAGGTTGAGAATAACTGTGGGAATGACTGAGAAATCATCTGACGCAGGGCATCGATATCGTTGGTATAAACAGACATGATATCCCCATGAGCGTGGGTATCGAAGAAACGGATTGGTAAAGTTTCCATCTTCGCAAAACATTTTTCACGGAATTTAGCCAGAGACCCCTGCGTAATAACAGCCATCATACGGTTGTAAGTTAATGAAGCGGCTAAAGCAATGATATATAAGATAATGAGAAGACTGATTGTCTTGAAGACTTCACTGGAAGCCTGAGCAGCAGTCCAGTGTTTCTTAAGAGCGACTTCGATAATGGCAATAACTTTCTGCATAAAGATCGCTGGAATCGCTCCGAAGATCGCATTAAGTAAGATCAGTAAGAAGGTTACTGGTAATAATACCGGGAAGAATCCCATTAAGGTTTTAAGGAGTCTTGAAACGGTGCCTTTTTTGACACGATTTGGTTTATGTTCAGCCATTATTCGTCGCCTCCTTTCTTATTTTGTGAGTTGAAGACTTCCTGATAGATTTCACTTGTCTTCATTAATTCATCATGGGTGCCCATCGCGCTGATCGTCCCTTTACTCATAATGAGAATGAGATCCGCATCCTGCACGGATGCAACACGCTGCGCAATAATAATTTTTGTCGTTTCCGGAATAAATTCCTTGAAGCCTTCACGGATTTTAGCATCCGTTTTGGTATCGACAGCACTTGTTGAATCGTCAAGAATGAGTACTTTTGGTTTTTTTAATAAAGCACGGGCAATACATAAACGCTGTTTCTGACCACCGGAAACGTTTGTCCCGCCCTGTTCGATATAAGTATCGTATTTGTTGGGCATTAATTCGACGAATTCATCTGCGCAGGCTAAATGGGCTGCCTGTTTGATTTCTTCATCGGTGGCGTTTTTATTCCCCCAGCGTAAGTTCTCTTTAATTGTACCTGAGAATAATTCGTTTTTCTGTAATACCACAGCGACCTGATCACGCAGGGTGACTAAATCATAATCTTTGACATTATGATCACCAACGAGCACTTCGCCTTCGGTTGTATCATAAAGACGGGAGATCAACTGAATCAGCGATGATTTAGAAGAACCAGTGCCCCCTAAGATCCCAATCGTCTGACCGCTCTTAATCTTCAGATTAATATTGGATAATGCGTAACGTTTGGCTTTTTCTGAATATTTGAAAGATACATTTCTGAATTCAATATCCCCATTAGGCACATCATAAAGCGGATGAGCAGGATTTGATAATGTCGTCTTTTCCTGTAATACTTCGCTGATTCGATGCGCTGATTCGGTAGCCATGGTGACCATCACGAAGATCATCGATAACATCATTAAGGAAATCAGAATCTGGAAAGAGTATGTCAGTAATGAAGATAACTGTCCAACGTTTAATGAAACGGCATGGGTGGAGATGATCAGATAAGAACCAAATAATAAGGTAAAGATCATAACCACATACAGGCAGAACTGCATCATTGGCATATTGAAGGCCAACAGTTTTTCTGCTTTGGTAAAGTCCTGACGCACATCTTCCGCCGCATTGTAGAACTTCTTGTTTTCAAAGTCTTCACGGACAAAGGATTTCACAACGCGGATCCCGGTAATGTTTTCCTGGACCGATTCGTTTAAGCGGTCATACTTTTTGAAGACGGCTTTGAATAAAGGATTGACCTTATGAATAATAAGAGATAAACCAATACCTAAAAATGGAATGGTAAATAAGAAAATCAAGGCTAAGCGACCGCCCATGAGAATGGCCATCGTAAATGAGAAGATAATCATTAATGGTGCGCGGACGGCAATACGAATGATCATCATAAACGCCATCTGGACGTTGGTAATATCCGTTGTCATACGGGTTACGAGTGATGACGCTGAGAATTTATCGATATTAGCGAATGAGAACGTTTGTACGCGGGCGAATAAATCATGGCGTAAGTTTTTCGCTAAACCAACTGAAGCGCGCGAACAGGTAGTACCTGCCCAAGCCCCAAAAAATAAAGATAAACAAGCTAAAGCAAATAATAAAAGGCCGTAGAACCAGAGATCCTGATGGGTAATTGTCCCCTGCTGGATCTTATTGATAAAGCGGGCAATGACAAATGGAATAATACATTCCATAAGAGATTCCCCAGCCACAATAATCGGTGTCTTAATGGCATCTTTTTTAAATTCGCGTAAACTGCCTGTTAATGTCTTAATGACACTATTCATGTATTTTTCCCCTTTCAATGTTTTTAAATATTTCATCATCTTTCAGTTCATCGAAGTGCACATTTAATTTTTTCAGGATCCGTAAGAACTCATTACGTTCATGATCATCGAGAACTTCAAAAAGGCGTTCAGTGAATTGATCCATTTCCTGAATAGCCTGCAAAGCATATGTTGACCCCTTCTGAGTTAACCGCACATAAATGACACGGCCATCACTGTCACTGCGGCGTTTTTCGATCAATTCCTCACGCTCCATTTTCTTAAGCAGCTCAGATAATGAGCCGGATTTGATCTCAAGCCGCTCCTGCAGCTCCCGCTGCGTCATTTCCCCATGTTTCTGCAGCTTGTGAAGAACCCGTCGCTGACCAGAGCGGTCACCTGTGTAAAAATAGAGAAAGCGCCCCATCTTACGTGCATTGACGTAAATATCTCGCTCTCTATGAGAAATCATTCTATCACCTGCCTTTTTAATTGTTAGGGACCTAACTATTAGGTACCTAGCAATATTATAGACACTTTTTTCCTAAATGCAATAAAAAATGTGAGAACTCGTAAGAGTTCTCACAACACGTTAAGCCTGCATGCTTTTCATAATAGTACTGATGACTAATACAATAAGGCCAAGGGTTATCAAACCAAAACCGACAGGTAATAAGAAGAATGGTTCGTGCAGAATCCCCCGCGCATCCACGTACGATTTACTCATCGTTTTGGCGATCAGGCAAGCTAAGCCTGATCCAATGAATACGATCGTGATCAAATTTAAAATTTTGTTTGTCATAATTATGTCCTCCTTTTGACAGCTCCTAGTATAATCAGGTTTCCTGCAAAAGAAAGAAAGCAGCCATGACATCACGTTTTGCCAGTGAAACGGGCTATTATTTCCCGGGAAATGTATGCTTATTCTTTCTGATAAATAGAAATTGAGATAGGATAATCAGTATTCCTATGAAAATAAGACCATAGCCAACCGGGAGCAGAAAGAAATTCTCATGGAGCACCCCTTGCGCATCCACATATTCAATACTTTGTGATTTAATCATAAAACAGAGCATTCCCATAAGAATCACGAGGGCGCCCGCGACGTTGGACACCATGGCCAGGTGCGCTTGCCGCGTCACTGAGCCATCATGAATCAGCTTTTTCGTTAAATCTTTCTCTCCTAAGATGAGTTCATCTAAGGATATATCAAAAAGCTGGGCTAAATCGATGAGTACTTCGATGTCGGGCATATTTTTATCATTCTCCCAGTTGGAGATCGCCTGCCTGCTCACATGCAAGTCATCCGCTAAAGCCTGCTGGGTTAAATGATGCTGCTGGCGTAAAGTTTTTAACTGTTCACTAAATTTCATATTTTCCTCCGTAAAGAAAAAACTCTGCCAGAGCAGAGCTATTCATCCCATAACTGATTGCTTTCAATATATTCGAATTCCTGCACAACAGCAGCGAATTCATCATCATCTTCGATATCAAAAGCTTCAAAAGTGCCATCTTTATGTCCCTGATACTGATAGAGATAAATATTTTTATCTTTGACCAGGGCAATATAGTCTTTCTCTTCAACAGTGAAGATTCCAATCACTAAGAATTCTTCACCATCCATGGTAATTGATTGTAATTTTTTCATATGCAATACTCCTCGCTTCAAGTATAGCGGAAAGTCTTTCTTTTTCCAACAGGATTCTTTTATAATCTGACCTTATAAAATAAGTGTAAACTGGATATTACACTATAGTCAGTTTAAGACTACAATAGGAATCACTTAAAGGGGGAAAAGAAATATGTCAAATTCAAAAACATTACGCTTAGCCTTAACCGCTTTAATGGCTGCCTTAGCGTATATTTCATTCACATTCTTACAGATTAAGATTCCTACACCGGGCGGAGTGACATCCTTCCATTTAGGAAACACCTTTTGTGTCTTAGCGGCTTTACTTTTAGGCGGCGTGCCGGGAGGCATCGCCGGGGCGATTGGCATGGGGATTGGTGATTTGCTTGATCCAACCTATGTCCTCTATGCCCCAAAAACATTCTTCTTAAAATTTATGATTGGCTTAATCGCTGGTTTATTAGCGCATAAAGTCTTCCATATTGAAGAAAAGAGTGGCAAGGCGTTGGTTTGGGGCGTCGTTCTCAGCACTGCTGGCGGCATGCTCTTTAATGTCATCGCCGAACCTTTAGTAGGTTATCTTTATACGACAATCTTCTTTGGCGCCAGCGCTCAGGCCGCGAAGGCCCTGGCGTCATGGAACTTTATTACCACCAGTGTCAATGCGATCTTAGCGGTTGTTATTGCCAGCCTTCTCTATTTAGCATTAGTGCCAAGTCTGAAGAAATCGGGAACATTAAAAAAGTTAGCGCGTGCTTAAATGCGATGAATACGCGTATCATCGAAGCGATCTTTCGCTTCGCTTTTTTTATTGGGATAACCAACGGGAATTAAGGCGAAAGCAGTGACGCCTTCAGCTAAATGTAAGACATCACTGACGGCTTCAATACGTTCATGCACTGGGGCAATGCCCATCCAGACCGCTCCTAAACCTAAGTCCTGGGCGGCTAATAAAATATTTTCGACCGCTGCTGACATATCTAACGGTGCACACTCTGGGAAACGCATATTATCTTTCGCGCGCATCACTGGCACGATGACTAAAGGTGCACTCTGGGCAGCTTTGGCATAAGGCGAACAAGCCGCTAACGACGTAATGACATCACGATCTTTGACGACGAAAAATTCCCATGGCTGCTGATTGCCGGCACTTGGCGCCTGCATGGCAGCTCTTAAGAGTGTTTCAATCTTTTCTTCTTCAACTTCCTGATTCGTAAAAGCGCGCACACTCACACGGTTCATAATAGCATCCATTTAAGCGGCCTCCAGTTCTGGGATATGTTTGATTAAAGCTTCCGCAATACCGTCATGATTGTTGTCCAGAGTGATTTCATCGGCAGCTTCCTTCACTTCATCAGTGGCATTGCCCATCGCCACACCAATCTTCGCAAAGCGAATCATGGATAAGTCATTCTGGGCATCCCCAAAGGCGATGCAGTTGTCGCCGCTGTAGCCTAATTTTTCTAAGGCAATCGATAAAGCGCGGGCTTTATCAATCCCTTTAGCGGTGAATTCAAAATAGAAATCGGCTGTAAACATACAGTTAAGTTCATCTTTGAATGGCGCCATCATCAGCTGATAGTTTTCCTGCAGATAAGCCGGATCCCCTGAGGTTAAGATTTTATTAGGGCGCCACGTTAAATAGCTTTCTAAGTCATCCACTTCACAGACTTTTAAACGACCTAAACGCGATTCATATTTCACTTTATAAGCATAAGCATCATTGACATACAAATAAGCATCTTTATACACCATTGGATTGACATCAAATGATTTCATATGATTAAGGACACGTTTGCCCATATCAATACTCATTGGCGAATTGAATAACTCTTCTGTTGTCGTACAGTCAACAACCTGAGACCCATTGAAGCAGCAAAGTAATCCGTGATGTTTTTCCATTTCTAATTCATCCGCAATATACCATAAGCCGGAAGCGGGACGACCGCTCGCCAAGACAACTGTTAAGCCATTTTCCTGGGCTTTTTGTAACACCGCTTTGGTTTTTGGTGTAATCTTCTTTTCATCATCAAATAAGGTACCATCGATATCAAGTACGATTACTTTTATATTTTCATTCATCATTCTCATTCCTTTTCTGTTTTTTCCTTATATGGCTAGTGCCCTCACAGATTGTCTTTATGTAAATAAATGTAGGATAAAGACAATCACTGATAAACTTTCACCACAATGAAAAATCATCTGTAAACATTCCATCATCAGGGTGTCATCAGTCACGGCATATCAAATCATGCGAATGACTTTTCACACTTCTTCACCTAAGAACCTTGCCATAATCTTCTAAAGAGAAACGGCATAAAATGTGAAGAATGCCCTAACACCACATCTATAATATCATAAATATCACTTAATGAGACGTATTTCTTTATAATATCTTGCGCTCTTTTAACATCGTTTTTCATATTACCCGCCCTATTATACAATGAAAATCATCAATAGATAGGGAAAGAAAAAACTGCCTCAAACGAAGCAGTATTTTGAAAATGATTAACGAAGAGCTGAGGCAGCCATCGTATGATAGGTCCAGCGCTTTATCGCGAATGGCAATACTTAAAGTCATGATATTTTCTGGTAAGGCAATACCCTGCCAGCCGGCATCACCAATATGCTGGATGTCGGCGCCGCATCTTTTATTGATCAGACCAATTTCACGAATAGTCTGACTGTCGGCGCCTTCCTGCGAAGTGCCGATGGTCGTCATCGCTAAAGCCCCTTTCCGGTGGATCAGATCACAGGCCTCGCGGACTTCTCTTTCAGATAAACCAGGGACCGTGTTTACTGCCGGCATCAAAATAATATCCGCGCCGGCATCGATAAAATCACTGATCGCGGAAAGTGACACTAAGGGTTCATCAACCCCCGCACTATGCATTTTACCGGCGATAATCAGCCCGCCAAATAACTGTTTGGCTTCTTTAATCGCTTTTAAAATAGCTTTATTGGTAACACCGCTGCGAGGATTCCCGGTTAAGGCAATAAAAGATAAGCCTAAGGCTTCAGCCTTGGCGAAGGTTTCGGGGATCGCGCGACGGCCTTTGGGAATATCCAGACGCGTTTCCATCATCATCGCCTCTTCATCAATCGGTTCTAAGTTACAGCCGACTGGTCGACCAATCATTTTCTTTAATGTGGCAACGGGATTTCCTTCATCTTTGATGCCGGCAATATGGGGATGCAGGACATCAAAAAGATTAAGCAGACAAAGATCACTGCCAAAAGCAGCGGAAAGCTCCGGGTTGGAAATATCATCTAATAATGGCGTAACGGCAATGACATTTTCACTCATGATGACACGCCCTTCACAGGCTTTGATTGAAGCTTTTAATTCTTCTCCGTTCATCGCAAGTTTTTCACTCGCGCTGCAATTTAGTAAACGTTTCATAATATGCCTCCAATTTTCAAACATTGTATCATATATGTCCTCTATAAGCATGACTTTTTTGTTCAAAGTATAGTTTTATAAATATTGGAAATTTCATTGATTCTATCTTCTTTTTCCCCTATAATGCCTTTATTAATGAATGGAGGAAGAAAATGAACCAACACCATCAAGTGATCATTAGCAGCGACGGTGAACCTTACATCCGCAGCGGTCAGGCAATGATGTTCACCAATAATGTCGTCAGTGTTGATCAAAATACCAGGACCGGTGATCTCGTTGATATTGTCACGACGAATCATCAGTATTTAGCGACGGGTTTCTATCATGCTACGTCGCATGTCGCGGTGCGTATTTTAACGCATGACCAAAAGGAAGCGATCGATACTGATTTTTTCAAAAAACGCATTCAGTTCGCTTATGATTTTAGACGTACGGTTGAATCACGCAACTTAAGCAATTGTCGTTTAATCTTTGGTGAAGCCGATGGCCTGCCAGGTTTAACGATTGATCGTTATAATGATGTCTTAGTCTCCCAGATCACCTCTTATGGCATGGAAATGCATAAAGATTTAATCTATGACAGTTTATTAGAGATGATGAAAAAAGACCGCCAGGAGATTACGGCGATCTATGAACGTAATGATGTCAAAGCTCGCGAAAAAGAAGGCTTGCCTTTATATAAAGGCTTCTATCGCGGCAGCCATGATACGATTATTACAATTAAAGAAAATGGTATTCTCTTAAATGTAGATATTGAAAATGGGCAGAAAACCGGCTATTTCTTAGATCAGAAAAGTAACCGTGTATTACTTAGAGAAATGGCCCATGGCAAAACCGTCTTAGACTGTTTTACCCATACCGGCGGTTTCGCCCTCAATGCGGCGAAAGGCAATGCGAAACATGTCACGGCTGTGGATGTTTCGCAGACTGCGCTAGATGAAGCCTTAGAAAATGCGAAGCTCAATCATTTAGAAGACAAGATTGATTTTGTCCAGGCTGATGTCTTTGATTACTTAGATACACTTACATTGCATCAGTTTGATATAATCGTCTTAGATCCGCCAGCTTTCACTAAATCCCGGGCGACGTTTTATAAAGCTTATAATGGCTATAAACGTATTAATACGGTGGCGATGAAGGTCTTACGCGGCGGCGGTTACTTGATTTCCTGCTCATGTTCGCATTTTATGGATCGTGACAGCTATGAAAAGATGTTAAGAGAAGCGGCTCAGGAAGCGGACGTAACGCTCAAGCAGGTCTCCGTGACCCAGCAGAATCATGATCATCCGATTTTATGGAGTCATAATCAGGATACATCTTATCTTAAGTTTTATATTTTCCAAGTAATTTAGGAGGTTCTCATGGGAATAGTAGTCATTGGCGCTGTTTTTGTGGATATTAAAGGTTACCCAACAGCGCAGTATATACCAGCCGGTCGTAATGCCGGACGCGTCACTCAGGTACATGGCGGCGTGTCACGTAATGTCGTCGAAGACATTGCGAATGTCGAATTACGACCAACATTCATTAGTATTGTCGATCAGACCGGTATTTCAGATGATGTCATTCATAAATTAGATCGTCATAAAGTCAATACCCAGTATATTCGTCGCACCGAAGATGGACTAGGCACCTGGTTAGCGATCTTTGATAATGAAGGCGACGTTGTCGCTTCCATTTCTAAGCGTCCTGTCTTAGATGTCATTGGGGATATCTTAGATGAACAAGGTGATGAAATCTTTAGTGACTGTGACAGTATTGTGGTCGAAATTGACATGGATCCAAAGATCCTAAACAAAGTCTTTTACTTTGCGGAAAAGTATCATAAAAATGTTTATGCCATCGTTTCTAATATGAGTATTGCCGTAGAACGTCGTGATCTGATCAAGAAAACTGCCTGCTTTGTCTGCAACCAGCAGGAAGCAGGGATCTTCTTCTCCGAAGACTACGAAGGGAAAACACCCGCTGAAATGGATGATATCTTACAAAAGAAAGTGGCTTTAGCACAAATCAATCAGATGATTATTACGATGGGCGGCGAAGGTGCTGTCTATGCCAATAATAAAGGGGAATCAGGAATCATCCCGGCCACGAAAGTCAATGTCATTGATACCACCGGCTGCGGCGATTCCTTCTTCGCCGGCGTGGTCATTGGTTTAACTTATGGCAAAACAATTGCCCAGGCTTGTGAAATCGGGACCCGTTTAGCAGCTTCCGTCATTGCGACGAAGGAAAATGTCTGTCCGAGATTTCTGCCTGAAGAATTTGAATTAGACGTGTAAAAAGACATGGGCTACAAGCTCATGTCTTTAATTTTCTCCATTAAATGGTCATATTCTTCTTTAGATAACTTACCTAAGGCAAGCAACTGATCATCAATCTGCTTTAAGACATCTTTACGATCTTCTAAGTTATTTACAAAATCATAGCGATTACCATCAATGACCATCTTTGGTGAAGCATCATATTCCTGATACCAAGGTTTATAGTGGTCTAATAAATTCTTATAATAGTCCATTAAAGAGGCATCATTTTCCACCTGTTCATAATCGCGGCCGCGCATCTTAATATGATCTAACATCGTTGATAAATTAACGTCGATATGAACGAGTAAATCTGGGGCTTTCTTATAAGCACAATAAGGCAGCTCTTCCATCATATTCGCTAATAATTCGTCATAGACGCCGACTTCTTTATCACCGCAGCGTCCCATTTCCGCATTCATATGGAAGAATAATGAATCTTCATAAATGGAACGGTCTAAGACGTTGTTGTCATGCACCATCGCTTCTTTAATCGTTTTGAAACGTTTATTTAAAAAGTAAATCTGTAATAAGAAGGCATAACGATCAGGATCCGCATAAAAGAGCGGTAAGATCGGATTGTCTTCAACGGGTTCATAAAAAGGCTGTGTACCTAAATGATCAGATAAAATTTGTGTTAAATTGGACTTTCCAGCGCCAATAGCTCCTGACATGATAATCATCACTGAGATTCCCCCTTTAGTAACTTCACTAGTTTAGGGGTTTTTGAAGAAAAATGCAAGTGAATTAATCGTTAAGAAATAGCTTTCGTGACATCAATCCACTTGGTGTTATGACCATAAGCAGCGAGTTCATCAAGGGTTAATTCAATAGCGGAATGACTATTGCCGGCCGCCGGAAAAACGGTTGAAAAACGTTTTAAGGAATCATCCAGATAAACATGAATATCATCGCTTAAGGCAAACGGACAAACACCGCCAACCTGATGACCAGTCTTTTCTTCAACCTGATCGTAAGGAACCATCTTACACTTTTTATGGAACACTTCTTTATATTTGTGGTTATCAATCTTGACATCACCAGCCATGACAATCAGATTGACCTGATCATCGACTAAAAAGGACATGGTTTTCGCAATCCGCGCCTTTCTCGTATGCAGCGCTGAAGCGGCTTCTTCAACGGTCGCACTCGAATCTTCTAAAACGATAATGCGATCTTCCATATGATACTGTTTAAAATAGTTTTGAACTTTCTGTAATGACATTTTTCCTCCTATTGAAAAGAATCCCCAAAAAGGGATTCTTTCTTATTCATTATTTTTAACATCATCAGCATCAAAAGCGCTGGCAATTGGCGCACCTGGTGCAACCATTGGATAAACCTTATCATCATCATCGATGATTGCATCGATGACAAATGGCCGATCGCTCTCTAAAGCGCGCGCAATCGCTTCTTTGGCTTCTTCTTTGGTCGTGACCCGCACTGCTTCACAGCCTAAGCCTTCAGCGACTTTAACGAAGTCTACCTTATCATGTAAAACGGTATTGGAATAACGTTTGCCATAGAATAAGGTCTGCCACTGACGGACCATCCCTAATACATGGTTGTTAAAAACGATCTGAATGATTGGCACACCATAACGAGAAGCAGTGGCTAATTCATTCATGTTCATTCTGAAACAGCCATCGCCAGCGATATTAATGACCGGTTTATCAGGCACGCCATATTTTGCGCCGATGCAGGCGCCTAAGCCATAACCCATCGTGCCCAGACCGCCAGATGTTAATAACTGTCTTGGGTGACGGAAATGATAGTACTGCGCCGCCCACATCTGATGCTGACCAACATCTGTCGAAATGATTGCTTCAGAATCTGTCTGTAAATCTAACTGTTCAATAATATAAGGACCCGTTAAACGATCCGTATCATATTTCAAAGGATAACGTTCCTTCAATTCGCGAATCTGTTTCATCCAGGCTGGATGGTTCTGCTGTTTTAAGAAAAGATTGAGGGCTTCAAGGATCGCTTTAGCATCACCAATTAAGCCTAAATCCACGCGGATATTCTTATTGATTTCTGCTTCATCGATATCGATGTGAATCTTTTTCGCATTGCTGGCAAACTTCTTTGCATTGCCGGTGACACGGTCACTAAAACGCGCCCCGATCGTGATTAATAAATCACAGCGAGAAACGCCTAAGTTACTTGTTTTCGTCCCATGCATACCAAGCATCCCCGTATAACGTGGATTGAGGTTGTCAAAAGCCCCTTTCCCCATCAAGGAATCACAAACGGGAGCATCGATTCTTTCAACGAAGGTCTTTAACGCTTCACTAGCGCCAGAGGCAATCGCTCCGCCGCCGACGAAGATAAAAGGCCGTTCGCTCTTTTCAATCATCGCAATCGCTTTTTCAATATCTGCTTTTTTATAAGAGCCGACTTTCTGTTCATCGACTTCTTTTTCGATCTTTTCTGGCGTATATTCGCCTTCTTCTACCGTCGCATTTTTGGTGATATCGACTAAGACTGGACCTGGTCGACCGCTCGACGCAATCTTAAAAGCACGGCGAATAGTTGGTGCTAAATCATCAGCATTTTTGACGATGAAGTTATGCTTAGTAACGGGAATCGTCACGCCTTTGATATCAATTTCCTGGAAAGAATCTTTCCCTAAAGCGCCCGCTGCGACGTTCGCCGTGATCGCGACTAAAGGAATCGAATCCATATAAGCCGTCGCAATCCCAGTGACTAAGTTAGTTGCCCCTGGTCCTGATGTAGCCATACAGACACCGACTTTACCAGTTGCTCTGGCATAGCCATCGGCTGCATGTGCCGCACCCTGTTCGTGTGAAGTTAAGACATGATTGATTTTGTCCTGATATTTATACAAACTATCATAGACTTCGAGGATCGTCCCTCCAGGGTACCCGAACACCGTATCAACACCTTGTTCGAGCAAGCATTCAACAACAATATCTGATCCTTTTAACTTCATGTTTGCCCTCCTTTTTTCTTTTATTTTTCTTTATTGACTTTTAATATAGCCCCAGTATTGGCACTGGTAACCATTGATGCATATTTCTTTAAGTACCCCGTGTTGATGCGTGGTTCTCTTGGCTGCCATTTTGCTTTACGGGCAGCTAATGTGTCATCATCAACTTCTAAGGTAATTTCATTATTTGGAATATCGATTGAGATCATATCGCCTTCTTCAACTAAAGCGATAGGACCGCCAACAGCTGCTTCTGGCGAAACGTGACCAATAGATGCACCACGTGTTGCTCCTGAGAAACGGCCATCAGTAATTAATGCGACATCTTTATCTAAGCCCATCCCGGCAATTTCACTTGTTGGTGACAACATTTCACGCATCCCAGGACCGCCTTTTGGACCTTCGTAACGAATGATAACCACATCACCTTTCACGATCTTGCCTGCACGAATGGCCGCAATAGCATCTTCTTCACAGTCGAAGACACGGGCTGGGCCACGGTGTTTCATCATTTCTGGCGCCACCGCTGACTGTTTTACGACACAGCTATCCGGCGCTAAGTTTCCTCTTAAGACTGCGATACCACCAGTTTTTGAATAAGGATGATCGATTGGACGAATGATTTCTGGATTTAAGTTCTTGCATCCTTCAATGTTTTCCTTAATCGTCTTGGTTGTACAGGTAATACCTGAGGTATCTAAGACACCGATGGAATCCAGTTCATTCATGACCGCATAAACGCCGCCAGCTAAGTCTAAGTCCTGAATAAATGTTGAACCAGCTGGTGCTAAATGACATAAGTTTGGTGTTTTCTTAGAAATTTCATTAGCGATATCTAAGTTTAATTCAACGCCTGCTTCATGAGCAATCGCTGGTAAGTGTAACATTGAGTTGGTTGAACAGCCCAAAGCCATATCAACGGCCATCGCATTGCGGAAAGCAGCTTCAGTCATGATATCTCTTGGACGGATATCCTTTTCGATCAATTTCATGATCTGCATCCCCGCTTTTTTCGCTAAGCGGATACGTGCTGAGTAAACAGCTGGGATTGTCCCATTACCTTTTAAGCCCATCCCTAATGCTTCAGTTAAGCAGTTCATAGAGTTAGCGGTATACATACCAGAACATGAGCCGCAAGTTGGACAAGAAACTTTTTCCGCATATTCCAATTCTTCTGCAGAAATCTTTCCGGCATTATACTGACCAACCTGCTCGAATAACGTTGATAAGCATGAGCGTTTGCCATTGATTTCAGCCCCCGCTAACATTGGTCCGCCAGAGACAAAGATCGTAGGAATATTCAAACGAGCAGCGGCCATTAATAAGCCTGGCACGTTCTTATCACAGTTTGGAATCATGACCAAACCATCGAACTGATGAGCGGTCGCTAAACATTCAGTAGAATCAGCGATCAGTTCACGGGTTACTAAGGAATATTTCATGCCGGTATGGTTCATAGCGATCCCGTCGCAGACAGCGATGGCTGGGACTTCAACAGGCACCCCACCAGCTAAATAAACACCTTTTTTCACGGCTTCAGAAATTTTATCCAGGTTCATATGACCAGGAACGATTTCGTTATAGGAAGAGACCACGCCGATCAATGGTCTTTCCAGTTCTTCTTCGGTAAAACCGAGTGCATTGAATAATGATCTGTGTGGTGCTCTTTCAACACCCTTTTTTACGTTATCACTTCTCATAAATTAAATGACCTCCTATAATCTCTTCACAATTAAGTCGCCCATTTCACTTGTTGATACCTTATGATTACCCTCTTTATAAATATCAAAAGTGCGATAGCCTTCAGCGATCACCTGCTTAATGGCAGCTTCGATCGCATCCGCTTCTTCATCCATATTGAAAGAGTATCTTAACATCATCGCCGCTGATAAAATCTGGGCAATTGGGTTAGCGATATTCTTTCCGGCAATATCTGGTGCACTGCCGCCTGATGGTTCGTACATACCAAAACTATCAGCGCGTAAGCTGGCACTCGCTAACATCCCGATCGATCCGGTCACCATTGACGCTTCATCACTTAAGATGTCGCCAAACATGTTTTCCGTCAGGACAACATCAAACTGTGCGGGATCTTTGACTAACTGCATCGCCGCATTATCAACTAACATGTTTTCCACTTCTACTTCTGGATAATCCTGTGCAACTTCTGATACCACTTTACGCCATAAGCGTGAAGAATCCAAAACATTTGCTTTATCAACTGAAGTGACTTTTTTACGACGTTTCATCGCAATTTCAAAACCGCGTTTCGCAATGCGACGAATTTCACTTTCACTATAAACAAGGTTATCATGAGCGACTAATTCGCCATTGATTTCCTTGGTTGTATGTTCACCAAAATAAAGTCCACCGGTTAATTCACGGACAATAACCATATCAAAGCCTTTGGCACTCGTTGATTCTTTTAATGGACATGCCTCAGCTAATTCGGGATAGAGATAAGCTGGACGTAAGTTTGCAAATAAGCCTAAGGCTTTACGAATTTTTAATAAGCCCGCTTCTGGTCGATGATCAGGCGGCAGCTTATACCAGGGACTGGTTGTCGTATTACCACCGATCGATCCTAATAAAACCGCATCACCGCTTTGGGCAGTCGCAATCGCTTCATCCGTGAGTGGGACGCCATAAGCATCAATCGAGCAGCCGCCCATTAAGATATCGGTATAATGAAATGTATGATGATATTTTTTGGCTACGGCATCTAAGACCTTGATCGCTTCATTAACGACTTCAGGACCGATCCCATCGCCTTTAATAACCGTAATATTCTTTTCCATGCTTAACCTTCTTTTTTCTCATTGACATAGTTGACCAGGCCGCCAGCCGCAATAATCTTCTGCATAAATTCAGGGAAAGGCTGCGCTTTAAAGGTCTGATTGGTAGTGACATCCGTAATCACACCCGTGTCATAATCAACTTTAACTTCATCGCCATCATTAATTGCGGCGGCCGCTTCTGGACATTCCAGAATCGCAAAACCGATATTAATAGAGTTACGATAGAAGATACGAGCAAAAGAGTCCGCAATAACGCAGGCTACCCCTGCTGTTTTTAAAGCTAAGGGCGCATGTTCACGGGAACTGCCGCAGCCAAAGTTACGGCGTGCCACAATAATGTCCCCGTCTTTCACGCGTGAGGTGAAAGTAGGATCAATGTCCACCATTGCATGTGATGCCAATTCTTTGGCATCGAAAGAGTTTAAATATCTTGCCGGAATGATAACGTCGGTATCGACGTTATCGCCGTATTTGAATACTGTACCATGTGCACCGTTCATTAATGTTCTCCTCCTACTTTTTCAGGATTGGCAATATAACCTGCAATCGCGCTCGCTGCAGCGGTTTCTGGGGATGCTAAATAGATGAGAGATTCAGTGTCACCCATACGACCGACGAAGTTACGGTTAGTGGTAGAAACACATTTTTCTCCTTTCGCTAAGACACCCATATGTCCACCCATACATGGACCACAGGAAGCGGTATTGAAAGCACAGCCCGCTTCAATGAAGATATCTACTAAGCCTTCATGCACCGCCTGTAAGAAAATCTTCTGAGTTGCTGGTACGACCATAACACGAACATTTGGTGCGACTTTATGGCCTTTTAAAACAGCCGCTGCTTTTTCTAAGTCTGATAAACGACCATTCGTACATGAACCGATGACCACCTGATCGATATAAATCTTATCCATCTGTTCGACTTCATCAATCGTTTTCGCATTACCAGGTAAGTGTGGGAAAGCAACTGTTGGACGTAATGCACTTAAGTTCACGTCAACCACTCTGATATACTTTGCATCATCATCAGCGGTATATTCTTCCCAGCTTTCTACACCGGCATTTTTCATATATTTACGCGCCTGATCATCAACTGGGAAAATACCATTTTTCGCACCGGCTTCAATAGCCATATTACAGATCGTAAAACGATCATCCATGGACAATTCGCCGCAGCCGTCACCAGTGAATTCTAAGGATTTATAAAGGGCGCCATCAACGCCGATTTCACCGATAATATGTAAAATAACATCTTTACCAGTTACATAGCGTGGCAGTTTCCCGGTTAAACGCACCTGAATGGCTTCCGGAATCTTGAACCAAGCCTGGCCGCTGACCATCCCCGCGGCGATATCGGTTGTCCCAACACCCGTTGAGAAGGCACCTAACGCACCATATGTACAGGTATGTGAATCCGCGCCGATGACACACATGCCGCTGTAAACAAGACCGCGTTCAGGTAAAATCGCATGTTCAACCCCGCATTTGCCCTGTACCATAACATTGGTAAGCCCCTGCTCGTTTGAATAATCTAAAATTGCTTTCGCATTTTCAGCGGATTTTATATCTTTATTAGGCGTGAAATGATCTGGCACAAAAACAACTTTGTCTTTGTCGAATACATTTGTCCCCATCTTTTTAATAATTGGTAAGGCCATTGGACCCGTTACATCGTTGGCCATCACCAAGTCAAGTTTCGCTTCAATAAGCTGACCAGGCACAACGTGATCTAATCCGGCATGCGCTGCCAGAATTTTTTGTGTCATTGTCATTGCCATAAATTGTGTCCCCCTTTACATATGACTACAAACATTTATATGTTGTCATAAAGGAGTAAGGAATCCTTACTCCCTGATGACAACACACAAAATTGTGTGTTGTTTGTATATGAAATGACGTGATTAGTTATTTAATAACTTGTCATCTTCAGCCCAGCTGTATAATGAACGGATTTCAGCACCGACTTTTTCAGATGGATGTTCTGCAGCTAACTGACGTAATGCTCTGAAGTGAGCCTGTCCACCAGCTGACATTTCAAGTAAGAAGTCTTTAGCGAAAGTACCATCCTGGATGTCTTTTAAGATACCACGCATAGCGTTCTTAACATCTTCAGTGATTAATTTAGGTCCTGAGATATAATCACCATATTCAGCAGTGTTAGAGATAGAAGTTCTCATACCTGCGAAACCTGACTGATAGATTAAGTCAACGATTAATTTCATTTCATGGATACATTCGAAGTAAGCGTTCTTTGGATCATAACCTGCTTCACATAATACTTCGAAACCAGTCTGCATTAAGGCTACAACGCCACCGCAGAGGACTGCCTGTTCACCGAATAAGTCAGTTTCAGTTTCAGTTCTGAAAGTTGTATCAAGTAAGCCGGCTCTTGCTCCACCTAAGGCAGCACCATAAGCTAAAGCATTGTCATGAGCTTTGCCTGAGTAATCCTGTTCTACAGCGACTAACATTGGAGTACCCTGACCATCTACATAAGTAGAACGTACAGTATGACCTGGAGCTTTTGGCGCGATCATAGAAACATCAACGAATTTTGGTGGTACGATCTGACCGAAATGGATGTTGAAACCATGAGCGAACATTAATGTATCGTTTTCTTCAAGGTTAGGAGCGATATCTTTCTTATATACAGATGCCTGTAATTCATCTGGGATTAAGATCATGATGACATTAGCCCATTTAGCAGCTTCAGCTGTAGGTAATACTTTTAAGCCCTGAGCTTCAGCTTTTTTAGCTGATTTAGAACCTTCGTATAAACCAACAACAACATCAACGCCTGAATCTTTTAAGTTTAAGGCATGTGCATGTCCCTGTGATCCATAACCGATTACAGCAACTCTCTTATCCTTTAATAAATTTAAATCACAATCTGAGTCATAATAGATTTTAGCCATTTTTAATTTACCCCCTATATTTTTTAGCTTTAATCTTTTCTATATCAAAATCATCTGCGCCTCGTGAGATGCCAGCAATGCCAGTACGGACGATCTCAGTGACTTTGAAGCTGTCTAACATGGCCAAGAGGCCATCGATCTTCGATTGTGTACCAGTCGCTTCAATAACTAAGGAATCTGGTGCCACATCGACGATATTACATCTGAAGATATCGACAATAGATACAATATCCTGTCTTTCCGCGGAATTCGCATTGACTTTAATCATTACTAATTCACGATATACGGATTTGGCATCGTCTAAGACGATGACGGAGAAAACATCTTCAAGCTTTCTCACCTGTTTTTCAATCTGTTCAAGGGTGTCAGGCTCACCCCGGGCCGCAACGGTCATACGCGAAATGGTGGGATCATTGGTTTCCCCAACGGTCAGGGAATCAATGTTGTAACCACGGCGCGAGAACAATCCTGCGACACGATTCAAGACGCCTGGGGTGTTATCCACCAGGATCGAAAGGATCATTCTTTCCATAGGCTCCTCCTATTTACTATCATCTAATCGTTTATAGATACGGTTCATAGCAGAAATCATTGCTTTGATTGTTGCAGTGGTGATATTGGCATGAACCCCAACACCCCATTCGGTAATTGATGTGCCCTTCGCTCTTAAGCAGACATATGCGGCTGCTTTAGAAGAAGAACCAGAAGTCAAAGCATGTTCACTATAGTCTAATAAGTGCATGTAAGGATAACCATTGCGGTTGAAGGCATCCTTAGCAGCATCGATTGGACCATTGCCATAACCTTCAATAATTCTAATATTGCCATGATCATTTAATTTAATGATGGCTTCACGTTCATAGTCATTTGAAGAATCTTCAGAAATATCAATCAGTTTCTGAGAGACAAACTTGAGTGGCTGTTCATTTTCGATGTAATCCTTATTAAAGGTATCGAAGATTCGTTCTGGTGAAACTTCCCCTTCTGCTTCAGAAATCTTCTGCACATCACTGGCAAAGTCTGCCTGCATTGCTTTTGGAAGATGATAGCCGAAGATTGTATCCATGACGTAAGCCACGCCGCCTTTACCAGACTGGGAGTTAATACGAACGATCGGTTCATACTGACGATTGACATCAGCCGGATCAATTGGTAAGTATGGTACTTCCCAGTATTTTGATCCTCTTTCACGATATTTGTGAATACCTTTATTGATGGCATCCTGATGAGATCCAGAGAAAGCGGTGAAGACTAACTGCCCAGCGTATGGCTGTCTTGGTCCCACTTCCATCTTTGTACATTTTTCATAAACATGTTTCACATCATTAATATGTGAGAAGTCAAGCTTTGGATCAACGCCCTGAACAAACATGTTCATCGCTACGGTAACGATATCCACGTTACCAGTTCTTTCACCATTGCCAAAGAGTGTTCCTTCAACACGATCCGCGCCAGCTAATAAAGCTAATTCTGTAGCAGCGATGCCGGTTCCGCGGTCATTATGTGGATGAATTGAAAGAATCATACGATTGCGATCTTTGAAGTGACGACCGACATATTCAATCTGATCGGCATACACATTTGGTGTATCCATTTCGACTGTAGCTGGCAGGTTGATGATCACTTTATTATCAGGTGTTGCCCCCCAAACATCCATCACGGCATCACAGACTTCCACAGCGTAGTCCATTTCGGTGCCGGTAAAGGATTCAGGAGAATATTCAAGAATCACTTTGCCATCGAATTCACCACATAAATCTTTCACTAACTGACAGCCATCCGTGGCGATCTTCTTAATTTCTTCTTTATTTTTATTGAAGACGACATCTCTTTGTAAAATTGATGTTGAATTATAAATATGGACAATTGCTTTATCCAATCCTTTTAAGGCCTCGAAGGTTCTCCGAATCAGGTGTTCACGACACTGGGTTAATACCTGAACTGTGACATCATCAGGAATCAGATGTTCCTCAATTAATAACCGTAAGAAATCATATTCAATCTGACTGGCACTTGGGAAACCAACTTCAATTTCTTTGAAGCCTAAGTCTACCAAGGTCTGAAACATCTCTACCTTTTCTTCGATCTTCATTGGTGTGACAAGAGCCTGGTTCCCATCACGTAAATCGACTGAGCACCAGATTGGCGCTTTCTCGATATGTTTGTCTGGCCAGGTACGATCTGGCAGACTGATGGTTTCAAATCTCTTGTACTTCTGATAATTCATCATTTCTCTTTGTTCTCCTTTCCAACCTTATAAAAAAACTCCCGTCTTCTTCTAAACGCCATTAAGCTTTAGCAAGAGGACGAGAGAGATATGCTTCGTGGTTCCACCTCAGTTTATTGACACCTCACGATGCCAACCTTATCGAGTACGCTTTCGAAAAAGTTATACTCTAGCGTGATAACGGTCGCAAGTTCCGTAGCTACCTACTACAATTTCAGTGCTCCACTCCGGGATGAGTTCAAAACGTCGTCAGCATGTTCTTCGCACCATCCAGAACTTCTCTTTACCTGTCCTTCGCTTTTACTACTTCCCTTCAATGTATTTGTTTCATCGGTTGTTGACATTACTATATACTTTTACTTTAAAGCTGTCAATAAATCCAAGCCATTTTTTATACTTTTCTAAACATTGTATACTTTCTGTCGTATTATCCGATCTGACTAACGCTTTCTTTTTAGACTCTTGCCATATACCTTTATTATAGAACTTAATGTCATCTATTTCATCATCTTTCACACCTTTAAAAAAATAAAATAGCGGTGGACAATCCCAACGTCATTAAGTTAAGATCACATAATTCATATGCGATCTTTTCTTGTGCATAAATTGAATCAAGCCTGTTAAGTTAACGATGTGTCAG
>OCTW011495395.1_pt1 | contig 24282 bp, 24 predicted proteins | sample 1539671 | NCBI WGS metagenome assembly OCTW01 (sample SAMN02144230, study PRJEB22623) | gut metagenome | biome: sheep rumen | host: Ovis aries | place: New Zealand | reverse complement strand
CAAAGTGGTAATTCTAGTTTAAATATTAAAGGTTCTGGAGGAACAACAGTATCAAGAACAGCAGCAGGAGAGATTACAGTTTCTTCTACAGCAGTTAATAATGCAACATTAACAATACAACAAAACAGTACAAGTGTTGGAACATTTACAGCAAATGCTTCTTCTAATGTTACTGCTAATATTATTACTCCACAAGTTTATAGATATATTTAATTTTATTTTTTATTATGAGAATAAGAACACAAAGATTACCAAGTGGATATAGAGAGTTAGAATATTTAGAATTTACAGGAACTCAGCAAGTCAATACCTACACTACTTTTAACATGGATACAGGAAGAATTGAGATTGAATATCAATCTTCTGACCTAAATCAGAATGGAATGATTCTTGCTTCTGATTCAGGTACAGGAACAGGAAATTATTTTTGGTTATACTATTATTATTCTGGTTCTCAATATACTAGATTGTATATAGATGGTACAGAAGGTGGCCAATTTCATTTAGGTGGCCCTAAAAATGATTTAAATAAACATACAGCAAAGTATAATAATAAAACTTATTATGTTGATGACATTACTTATGGTACAGCATCTGTTGAATGTGGCATTACAAGTGGAAATCTCTATATAGGTTCTTATCGTGGTGGATATTTCTTTAAAGGTAGAATCTATAGTTGTAAGATATCAAATAGTAGTAGTGGTGGTTGGATAAGAAATTTTGTTCCTTGTGAAAGAATTTCTGATGGTAAACCTGGTTTTTATAATACTATTTCAAATGATTTTTATGTAAATGCAGGCACAGGAGAATTTATTAAAGGACCTTATAAAGATGGATATAAAGTTCCTGATTTAATTGAAGAAGGTACTACTAATTTATTTGCAGGAAAGACTGATTTTGAAAATAAATCTTACTGGACAAGAAGTCAAGTAAATTCAACAGTGCCTACAATTGATTCTAATGGTGATATGGTTTTATATGGAGGAGGAGTAGATGGAAATCATCAAAGTTACACTGTTCCTGCATCCCCATCTTATTACCCATCATTAGAGTCTAATAAACCTTATACATTATCTCTACTAGTTAAACATTCAAGTACAACTGCAAAATTCAGAATGTATTTTTATGAAAAAGCATCTGATGGTACTAATGTTAAAATAACATCACCTGCTTGGGTTTGTAATGCAAATCAAGTTGGGATGTGGATTAGACATACCATAACATTAACAACAACTGCAACAACAGTAAAAATGTATCCTGAATTAAACTGTCAAGGTTCTCCGACTACTGATTATGTTGTAATAAAAAGTCACAGTATACAATTAGAACAAAAAGACCACGCCACACCGTTTGTAGATGGCACAAGGCCAGATAATACAATCTTTAACTTTCAAATTAGAGATGGTCTTGAATATAATTATAATCAGGGTGTTAAGAATGGTAATTTCACTAATGGAACTACAGATTGGTATGCAACTGGTGGAACAATAGGTATTGTAGATGGTGCTTTGAAATTAACAACTAATACAGCAAGTCAATATTTTGGAAATAAAGTTCACACTCCAAATGTGAGTATAATAAATGGACATAAATACTTAATCTCTGCTATGATAAGAATGTCTAAAACTATTTTAGGTGGAATTTACATTTATAAATTAATTGGTGTTTCTGATTATATGACATTTACAGCAAACACTTGGACAGAATTATCTAAAATAAAAACTGCTACAGAAACAAATGCTGCTACTAATTTAATGATAGGTATAGAAGGTCAAACAGCAATAGGAGATACTCTAGAAACAAAGTATGTGATGCTGATTGATTTAACTGACTGGTATGGTGCAGGAAAAGAACCAAGTACAGTTCAGGAATTTAAAAATGATTTCAATAAAACTTATTATGGATATACTCCTAAATCTTTAAGATTAACTAAGAGTCAAATTAATGCTGAGCCTTTCTATGGATATAATCAACTATTGAATAATCCTACATTGGTTTTAAGTTGGACAACATCACAAACTAATGGTCAAAGTATAGGTACAGTAAACCTTGTGGCTAATAATAAGTACTTAATAAGATGTTATCAAGATAAGACAATGACATCTAATACTAGAAATACTTTGGATGTTTATTTGAATGGTTCTTATACATATGAAAGACCTGCTGAAAATTATAATCTAAATGGTGGTAACAGAGGTTGGATATATACACCATCAGAAAGTGGAACAGGATATGTTCAACTATGGGTACATACACCTAGTGTTGCTGTCAACTATTCAGATTTTCAAGTAATTAATTTAACAGATTGGTATGGAAGTGGTAATGAACCAACAACATATGCAGAGTTTCAAGCAACTTTCCCTCATAAATACTATCGATATTCAACCAAAAGTTATCTTAATAGAAACATGATAAATAAATTAGGAAAAAACTAAAAAGATGCTAAATTTAAAGAGGATAAATTAAATGGCTAATTTAAAAGATGTTATATATTTAAGTAATGAAGATTATGCTACATTAGTAAGTACAGGTACTGTTACTATTGGTGGTATTACTTTAACATATAATGAAAATAATCTTTACATTACTCCTGATAAAGAGTATAATTTAAGTTCAAGTACAACTACTTCTACTGGTGCTGTTAAGTATTTAGAAGATGTTTCTTATACTGCTGCATCTGCTAGTGGTACTGCTACAGTATTAACTGGAGTTAAAGCAAGTGGAACAAGTAATGCTGCTCCTTCAGGACATACTCATAGTTATGATAAAACTACTGTAAGTGGAAGTAACTCAACTCATACAACTAAATATATGAAGTTTAATGCAGGAACAACTCCTAAATCTGGAGCAACACCTACAAATACTTCTACTGCTACAAATGGCCCTTCTGGAACAACAACAGTAAATACAAGTTCACATACACATGGAGTTACATTAACTGCTAATGAATCTACTGATACTGGAAGAATTCAATATATACAAGATGTAACACATACTGCTGCTACTTTAACTGGCACTAAGACATTTAAAACAGATGCTATTAAGTCAGTTACCCTTTCTGCTAGTGAGACCTCTACTGATGGTCCTCAATATATTCAAGATGTTACTCATACAGCAGCATCTCTAACAGGAACAAAAACTTTTAATACTGATGCTATCAAGTCAGTTACTTTAAGTGCAAGTGATACAAGTACAGATGGTCCTGCTTATATATCATCTGTATCTGGAGGTTCTGCAGTATCAGCAACTACTAAGTATATGAAATTTAATGCTGGAACTACTCCAAAAAGTAGTGCATCATTTAGTGGAACTGCAGCAACAATTACTCCTACTTTAAGTGCAGGAACAACAAAATATTTAAGTGCATCATTTAGTGGAACTTCTGCTACATCTGGAGGTAATAGTGGAACCAACTTTAGTGCTGTTACTGGTTATCCTAACTTTAGTGGTGGTGGTTCTAGTGGTAAATATATGCACTGGGCTGCTGGTACAACACCTCCAAGCAGTGCTTCTTTTAGTGGTACAAAAACAAATTCCTTAGTTACAGCAGTATCTGTAAATAGTCAAGGAACTGTAACTTTATCTGGTTCAAGAGCAACTTCTGGTAGTGGAGCAACTGCAAGAAGAACTTTAACAATAACAGGCTCTCATAGTGGAACTACATTAACTGTTACAAAAGGTGATTATACTCCAGCAGGTTCAGTTTCATTTACAGCAGGAACTGCTCCTTCATTAACATTTAATTCAACTGCAAGTGGTGGAGAATATTATCTTAATTCCCATACAAATGCTTCTTTAGGTACTGCATCAACAAGTACTGCTGCACCAGGAAGTCATACACATTCTGTTACAGCAACAGGTTCAGTGACATTGACTGCAAATGATTCTACTGCAACAGGCAGAATTCAATATTTACAATCACAAGGAACAATTACAGGTGCTTCTTATACACCTGCCGGTTCAGTCACATTAACTGCTGGAACTGCTCCTTCTATGAACTTTAATACAGGAAGTAGTTCAGATACTCCTTATATTAGTGCAGTATCTGGAGGAAGTGCTGTTTCTGCTACAACAAAATACATGAAAGCAACAGGCACTGCAGCAGGTACTGGTACTGTTGGTATTTCTGGTGGCTCAATTAGTAAAACAACAAGATATATGAAAGCCACAGGAAATGCTGCAACTGATGGTACAGTAGGAATTAGTGGAGGAAGTATTTCTAAGACAACAAGATATTTGAGTGCTAGTACTTCAGCAAGTTCTTCAACAACTACTGTAGCAAGTAATGCTCATACACATAATTATGATAAGACTACTGCAGTATCTTTAACTGCTGGTACAGCACCATCAATGAATTTCAATACTGGAACAAGTACAGACACACCTTACATTTCATCTATGACAGATAGCACTATTTCAGCAAGCACTGCTTCAGCAACTTCTGGAGCAAATAGCGGCACTGCTGTTGCTGCTGTTACAGGAGTTACAAGTAATGGAACTGCAACTGCTGTTACTGGTGTTAATGGTGGTTCTGTTAGTAAGACTACTAAATATCTTTCTCTTGATGAGGATTAACTTAATTGTATAATAAAGGATGAGAAAAAATTATGGCAGATAAAATTGATAGTTTAAAAATAGGTTCAACTTCTTATGATATAGATTTACCACCTGATGCTACTCCTAGCATTGCTTCTTTAACAGTGTCAGGAACAACAGATGTCTCTGCTGGAACATTAAAAGCAAAAACACTTAATATTCCTACTACATCTGGTGGCAGTACTTATGGTCCAGGTTCAAGTGGTCAAATTTTAACTTCTAATGGAACTACTGTTTATTGGGCTAATGCCTCTAGTGGTGCTAACTACTATCATACTCCTAGTTTCTCTAGTGGATTAAAAATAGCAACTGGTACTGGTGTTAGTGATTTATATGTTCCTAATGCATCTACTTCTCAAGCAGGTGTTGTTACTACTGGAGCACAAACTTTTAGTGGTACAAAGACATTTTCTAATTTAAGTACAAGTAGTTTCAATGTTGAAGGTATTTGGGGAAAAGGTTTATTGGATATATATGATTCAGGAGATGAATATGCCTCTATACATTTAACAAATGATGGTGAATACGGCTTTATTGAAACATATGCCAATAAAGTCAGTATTAAAGGAGGGAGTAGTTTATATATTGGTGATGATGAAGATGTCATAGGTGGAAATATACATCTATATGATGAAGTAAGTGAGGGGTATGCTGGTATTTTATCTGAAGATAATACAATATATGGTTATACACCGAGTGGTAGTTCCATTGGTTTTGAGCCAGATACTAAAAATATATATATTAATAATGGAAGCAATACACGCACATACACTTTCCCAGATAGGTCAGGAAAAGTTGCATTATTAGATGACATTCCTTCTACATCTGATTTTGTTAAAACAACAGGCAACCAAACTATAGGAGGAACAAAGACTTTTTCAGATATAATAATATCTCCTGGTATTCAGCCAAGTACTACAGCAAGTTCATCTTATTCACCTAATTTGGGGGCTACTAATAAAAAATTTAAAAATGCTTATCTATATGGTTATTTAGCAGTAAGCACAGACACTTATGCTGCTCAAGATGTTAATTCAACTCGATATCAGCAAGGAAAAATTATAAACTATGGTACTAGTAGTTCATATTCAGTAACTTTGCAATTCCCAACAGTAACTTCTGCATATACTGTAACCCTTCCATCAAAAACAGGAACAGTTGCATTAACAAGTGATATTCCAAGTACTAAAGACACAATAGAAAAAACATTTCCTAATTGGTTTGCAACCCCAACTGTGCTTTCAAGCAATGGCAGAATGCCTGGAACAGCATTTCCTACGAACGTTGGTTCTTGGACATATATATCTAAACCTTCTTGGTTAGTTGTAACTTGTGGAAGACGTGCAGGGGCTTCAGAAGTAGAAATTTGCTTAAGAAAACAATATAGTTCAACTTCTCAACAAAAAATATTTAGATGTGGTGAAAACTATGTAAATATGGACTATCCACACATTCCATTTTTAATGATTCCAATTCCTAGTGGATTATATGTATGTATGAATGGTGAGAATGTATCCAATGGAGAAGTTTGCATATACCCATGCAATTATGATTAATAAAATAGGAGATTTATATGGAATACGATAGATTTACACATTACCCTTTATCTGAACTAGATAATATTCTCAACTGGTGGAATACAAACAAAGAATACGTTGTATATAAACATCCAGATTATATTGATATAGCATTTAGACCAGTTGATGACCCTAAAACACCTGCCTTATTATTTTTGAAAAATACTGATTGGGTAATTATAAAAATATATGAAGCATCATTACTTCACCCAGATGAAGTAGATAGTCTCAAGAATCAATATGCAGAAATTCTTCAAAAGAGAGAAGAGGCCAGACAAAAAATTAATGAACTTGAAGAATTAATAGAAGAGATAGAAAATGGAACAAAAAATTAATCATAAATTATTTGCTAAATTTATTGATAAAGATTATAGACATAAAAGGAGATTTAAAATATGCCTAATAGATTACTTGATGAAGTTAGTTTACAAGCCATTAAAAAGTATGTAGATGATGGTGATGCTGCTTCTGGTAAAGTTGATGATGTAAAAATTAATAATAATACTGTAGTTACTAATAAAATTGCTAATATTGCAGTTGATGGTACTTATAATGCAAGTTCAAATAAAGTTGCAACTCAAAGCACAGTTACTAATGCTATTAATGCATTGGATGTTTCTAGCATCACTGGTTTTGGTGTTGGTAAAACTTTAGAAACATTGACAGAAACTGATGGTAAGATTGCTGCTACCTTCCAAGATATTCAATTAGCAAGCACAGCAAAGGTTACTGGATTAGATACAGCATTAGCAGGTAAGGTTCCAACAAGTAGAACAATTGCTGGTATCGACTTAGTAGATAATATTACCTCAAGTGAATTAATTACTGCTTTAGGATTACAACAAGCAATGACTTATATTGGTGCTGCTACAACTACAAAACCTTCAGCAGGTCAATATGTACAAACTGTTATTGGAAGTACAACATACTATGTTTCATTGACTACAAGTGGCACAGCAACTCAAGTAAATGCTACTAAAGGTCAAATCTTAACTGTCGGCACAAAAGAATATATTTGTACTACTGCAGGTGCTAGTGGAACTAACGTATTCTCAGAAATGGGTGATGAAAGTTCTTATGCATTAAAGACTATTACAATAACAGGAACAGGTGCATTAGGTGGTGGTGGAAACTTAACTACAAATAGAACAATAACACATAAAACACAATCAGAAATTGGTACAGACAGTTCTATTCCAAAATCTAATTATGGATTTGTTAAATTAAGTTCTGTTGATACATATGGTCATATTATTGGTGTAAGTGCTGTTACTAAAGCAGACTTAACTGGATTAGGTGTTGCTGATGATAGTGCTGTTGTTCATAATACAGGAGTTGAAACTGTTTATGGTACTAAGACATTTAAGGAAGATTCAGGCACTACTTCATTTGTTAGATTAGAGGCTATAGATGATGGTAATCAAGGCTCAGTTGTACTTGGAAACCTTGGTGGAGATATTACAGTTATTAATAGCAATCAAATATCTAGAACACCGAGTGGAGGCTCTGCATATTATATAAATTTACCATCACAAGGAGGAGTTCTTGCTTTAACAAGTGATATTCCTTCTGTAAGTGATTTTGTTAAAGGACCTTCAAGTTCTGATGATGGCCACTTTGCATTATTTAATGGTACTACTGGTAAATTAATTAAGCAAACTGATGCTTATATATCTGGAACAACTTTCAATGTTGGTATGGGTAAAACCTCAGGATTCTTAATGGCTGGCTCTAGTTATGGTATTGGATTTGATGTTCCTTCAAGTAGCACTATAGAATTTAAGGCTGTTGGAAGCAGTGTTCAACAATCAGGATTTATTAGAAATTTAGGTAGTTCAACTAATTTGTGGACCAACTTATTCTTATCTGGTAATTTAACTGATGGTACAAATAGCACAACTATTGCTAATATTACTTCTCACATTGGTAACTCTAATATTCATGTTACATCTGCAGATAAGACAAACTGGAATGGAAAAGTTGATGATGTGACATTTGCAGAAATTACTGTGTCAGGTGAAGGAAATAGTTACTCTCAACTTCAACAACAACGTAATGATGGTAGTTATGAGGCTATTGCTTCAGCATTATCTTATAATGAAGCATATGCTATCTTAACAGGAACTGCTGCTTAATTATTAAATTAAATAAATAAAATAAGATGTGTATCTAATGATGCATGTCTTTTTTCTTGACACTTTTAAAACTAAAGTGTATAATACTAATTGAAGATTGTTCTTCATAAGATTTTTATGTAAGGAGGTAAGTCAGTCATGTTAGTAGATTGCTTGGTTTATGCTAGGGCAAAAGAAATTATTTTGCATAAAGGTCTTTTATCTAGAAGTGTTATAGGTATTTCACTAGAAGATTATAATAAAACAGTAGATGCTTATAATGAAGAATGTGGGCCTACTTATGAACACTTAACTCAAGAAGAATTTGATGCAGTAAAGGACTTTTTAATGATATGAGCAAAATAGAAAGAGATGCATTAGATAGAATGTCAGATAATGCTGGCATGTATAACTTTATTTCATCTGACCATAAAATACTTTTAAATCTCATTGAAGCAATGGATATTCTTAGAAATGCTATGAAAACAGATAAATTATGCATTAGATGGAAAGAGGGAAAGATGGTTATTGAAGTTCCAGACATTGTTATCGATAAGATGTGGAAATATGATAAACTTAGAGAAGTATTATCTTATGAAGAATAATGATTGATTAAAAGAGGTGCCGATATGAGATTAACATTAGAAGAAGTTACACTTAATCATTCAGATAGAAAAGAGTTTAGTCATCTTAGTGACCTTTTATGTCAAGAACAAAAAGAACTCATAGAATACAAGACTCTTGAAGATGAACTTGGAATTGATTTGATTACATTATTCAAAACTAAAACAGTTTGGTGTGAGACCTTATTAGAAGACATAAAGACCAAAGAGCGAAGTTATCAAATTATTGAAAGAAAATTATGGGGAGTAAATCTTGAATATAAAGAAATAATGGTTGGCTCTCAATATAGTTTTGGTTCATATAAAATTAATGACTATGGCAAGACCTGGGCACTGACGAAAGAGGAATTACTATGATTTTAACACTTTGTATTTTATCAATTATTGCTAGTTGGATTTATCACTTGCCTCAAGAATGGGCAATTACAATAACTATTTTTGCTTCATTAGTCATTGTAGAAGATATATTTATCATTGCAGATAAGAACTAGTGGACACATATGATAACATATAGTAATTTATTAAAAAAGACTCCTAAACAATTAATGAAGACACTTTACAGTTGGAAATGGAAAAAACAAGATATTATTAATTTGTTAGAAGCGTATGAGGTCATTACTCATGTTCAACTCTTTGGGTCTTGGGGTGCTTGGTATTGGAAAGATGATAAGAAGATTTTTGAATCAGAAGAATTTGAGAGTCTTACATTCTTAGAAATTTGTGAAAGATATCATGATGATATTATTGAATGTGTTTGTGAAGAGTATTCTAGCATATGATATTTGTTTGGTCTTTTGGCATCTTAATAGGATTTGTAGGTCTTATTATTGGTGCTACTTATAATGAAGATATCATGCCTCTTGGCTTAGGAATGATATTTTTAAATAGTGTATTGCTTGTAGGCACAGTACTAAGTAAGAAAGAGTACTAGACTTTGTACTCTTTTAATTTGCTAAATTTAATGACAAAGGATTTTTAGCATGGAAGATAGTTTAGGAAATATATTAACATCAGAACAAGAAGCATTCTTTAGTGCAAGTAAGGTTAGAGATTCTCAAGGAAGACTTCTTGTTTGTTATCATGGCACTGATTCTGATTTTGACTCTTTTGACTATGCACATATAGGAAGAGATAACAAATTAGGATTAGGTTTTTATTTTACAAAAGGAACAGCATTGCAATATAACTATGAGCATACCCTTGCATGCTATATCAATTTAATGAATCCTATTCATGAAGAAGACCCAGTTTTTGGAGATATTCTTGCAGAAGAGAATAGGCTTATAGATGAGGGAAAAACCAATAATGAAATCCTTGCTGCCATTGCTGCTAAATATGATATTGATGGTGTTATAGGTAGTGATAGAGGGCATTCTTGCATTGTGGCTTTCTCTCCTAATCAAATTAAATTAATTACAAATAAGAAACCTACCTCCAGTAATAGTATTAATGAAGATGTAAAAGAATCTGTTTATAGTGTTCCTGTTAATGGTCCTTCTTTTATTACACCAGAAGGTGAATTTGTTAAAGTTCCTGGTGATGCTCATAGGTCAATTTTTGATATTGAGAAATATAAGAAGTACAAAGATTTAAAAGACTTCTGTAATGATACAGGATATATTAGAGTTAATGATGGCTCCATAGTGTATTGGGAGACTTATATAACTCTTACAATTAAAGAGCCTACTGCTGCTCAGTACAAAGCAATAGAGAAGTACTTAGATTATTTAATGATGACTAAGAATACTGATGGTGTAAGTATTGATTACTTAGGTGACACTATGCAGTTTCAATCATATGAATGGGACTATGATTTACCTGAAGATATTATTGAAAAAATTAAAGGTCTTTATAAGACAGGTAAACTCAGAGAATCTCTTATTGAAGGTGACAGATTTGATATGTTCATTACTGAATCCGTTTATGAAGCAAAGAATTTCTTATTAAATCATAAAGAAGATTGGAGAGTATTTATTGATGAGCATCTTCCTCTGTACTTAATTGGAAGACCATATGAATGTACACATACAGATATGGTTGATTTAGCAAGAAGTGAAGGATATAATACTAAAATAGATGATTTTGATAGAAAGGTTGTTTGTGCTATTTATTCACCTAAGAATGAGTATGGGTGGCCAGAATTTCCTGAATCTGATGCTTATGAAGATGATTATAGATATGGTTATTGGTTTGATAATTGTGTTTGGTATAGTAGATATATTCCATTTAGTAACTTTGAATTATATAAAGCATTTGTTTCATCAGAAGGAAAACCTCAAACAGGAAAATTAAGAGAAGAACTTCTATTAGAAAAGAGAAGACAAGAATTAATTGATAAGTCTAAGAAATCAGATGAATACTCTAAAAACAATCAAGGAAAAGGTAGAAATAGATGGGAAAGAAGAAAACATTCTCAAATTGCTACTAGTGTTAGAGACTACAATCAAATTAATATGGATGCTTTCTGGAAAGGTGATATTTTAGAATTTGGAGTAAAAGTTCATGGTGAAACTGATGATTATGTAGTTACTATCATATTTGAAAATATTTTAAGAAATTTACAGGCAGAAGTTAAAGGAAATAAAAATAAATTAGAATTTAAATGTGTATTGAGAGCCCTCTTGTCCTCTTTCAATAATGATGATGTGTATGTGAGTTGTAGTTGCCCTGACTTTAAATATAGACAGGCATATCATGCAACTAGGGGAGGATATAACTCTGGTGCCCCTGAAGTAAGACCTAGTGATATAACAAATCCTAATGACACTAAAGGTGCTGGATGTAAGCATATTAACTTAGTTATTTCTAATGTTGACTGGATGATGAAGATTGCCTCTGTTATTAATAACTATGCAAAATGGTGTCAAAAAAACATGACTAGAAACTATGCTGATTACATATTCCCAAAGATTTATGGGATGCCTTATAATAAAGCATTGCAATTATCTATCTTTGATGATTTAGATGCAGAAGACAGTGGATTACTTCCATCTGACCAAAAAACTCTTAGTACTGTTATTGATAAGAGTATGCAAGGCAGAGATGAAAAAGGTAAGTGGATTCCTGGAAATGAATTTAGATTTCAAAAGAAAGAGCCACAGCCAAAATCACCTGAAGATAATCCAGACCAATTAAAACTTGATTTGGAAGAACCTAAAGTTAGAAATGGTAAGAAAATTAAAGAACCTGAAATAGAAGATGAAAAGAATATCAGAATTTCAGATAAAAATATTAAAGCACCAGATGAAGAAGGAGAACAATAATGGTAAATATTAGTAATAATGGAATTATTTCAATGAATAGAGGAGATACAGTAGAAGTACCTCTATTTATCAATGTTAATGATAAACTACTTCCTATTAGGTATCCTTTTTCAGCAGAGGATGAAATTTATTTAGGAATTTCAGAGCCAAATCAAAGATGGGAATGTGCTCTAATTAAGAAGAAGTTTACAGCAGAAGATTTAAATGAGCAAGAGGATGTAGTGTTAAAACTTTCTAGTGAAGACACAGAGTTTGTACTTCCAGGAACTTACTATTATGAAGTTAAATTAAGACATGTAGAAGAAGTGGAAACTGAATCTGAAGAGGGAGAAGTTGAGACCATATTTAAAGAAACTGTATACACTATAGTTCCTAAAAGAAAATTCATTATTTTAGAGTAGGATGAATTAGTTTTTAATGTGCTAAATTTAATGAATTAGGAGGATTTATGGATAGTACTGTAATCACTGGCATCATACTGGCTGTTGTTCAAACTGCTATTACTACAATTGTAGGAACTGTTCTTGGACTCATTATTAAAAATAAATGGGAAAAAGCAAAAAAAGAAAGAGAAGAACTTGATAAACTCAAAGAAGAAAAGAGAGCAGCAGGTGAAACTAAAAGATGTGAAATTGTTAAGCAAGCAGTTCATGAAGAGGTTGAACAACTTGAATCAAAAGTAAAGAATGAATTTGTTCAATTACGCTCTGATTTTAATGGTGAATTAAAGACTATCTGTGAAGACACTGACATAATGAAAAAAGCCATGCAAAAAGATATTAGAAGAAGTATCAGACAAGATGGTAAGTTATTAATAGATAGAGGATATGCTACACAATTAGAAAAAACAGAATTTGATGAATTATATTGGGCATATCATAATCTGGGAAAAAATGGTGTTGTAGATGCTTTACATGAAGAAGTTATGCATTTACCAGAAAGAAAACCTAGAGCAAGAAGAACAAAGAAACAAATATTAGTAGAAAATAAATAATAGAAAGGAAAGGATTTATTTATGGATATGACACAATTTTGGCCTATATTTTGGTCAGCAATAGGAACTGGTTTAACAGCATTAATTTCTTGGGCAGTTTCAAGACTTATTGTTTGGTTAAATGGTAAGATTAAAGATGAGAAGATGAGAAAACATGCCAATGCAGTTGTTCAAATTGTTTACAATGCAGTTCAAGCAATCTTCCAAACATTTGTTGAAAAATTAAAAGATGATGGAAAGTTTACTGCTGAAGAACAAGCGGAAGCAAAGGTAAAGTGCTTAGAAATTATTAATGCACAATTAACACCTGAGTTGAAAGAATATATCACAACAAACTTTGGTGATATTAAAGAATATTTGTCAACACAAATTGAAGCAATCATTTATCAATTAAAAAATAAATAAGTTAAAAATACACTAAATGGTGTATAATAATAAATAATCAATGAACCTTATATGTGGTTCAGGTATATACAATTCATTGGTTTACTGCATATTATAGTAGGATTTATATGCAGATAGATTAAAATTATAAGGAGAATTAACAATGAGTAGTTGTAAAACAAGAGACTTACCTGTAGAGTCTAAAGAAGTTACAGTGGCTGGTGAAAAGAACTATGCTTATTATTCAAAAGAATTAAAGCAAGTATTTGACACCTTAGAAGAATTACAAGCAGCAGAATTAAAATTGCATGAAGAACAAGATGCAAAAGTAAAGTTGCAAAATGAGAAGAGAGAAAGAGCAAAAGAAGTTGAAGATGCTTATCTTGCCTATCAAGAAGTAAAAGAAAAAGCATACAAAGAAATTTCTGAAGCAGAAGCCAAATGGGTGGAACTTAGAGATAGGTTTGCTGAAGATTATGGTGGTTATCATATGACCTATAGCAATGATAATGGTACAAAAAAAGTCACCTTCTCTGACCTATTAAACTCAATGATTTGGTAATATAAAATCTTAAAACTGAACCAATAGACACTTGTGCAAAGTGTCTTTTTTATTTATTGACTGCTAAATTTAGTATACAATAGTAATTTTATGTTGGAGGAAATTCCTTGGACGTTCTTAATAACAAAGTAGACTTATCAAAATTAAATAGCCTGACTCCTGAAGAAAGACAGGTTGCTTTAAATGTACTTAAAGAGTTTTCAGAAACAGGAACTTCAGAACTCTATAATAAACTTTTATATAAGGATTATGCAGAGATTCCTGTGGATATTGAAACATTCCTATTTGATAAGATGTTTTTAGGAAATGGTCTTGTTGACCCTGAAGGAAGAAAGACTGTATTTCCATATTGGGTAGAAACTCTTAAAAAAGTATTCCCTAATAATATAGAAACAAAATATAATACAATTATTCTTACTGGTGCTATTGGTATTGGTAAGTCCTTCTTTGCTGTCTTAGTGCAGTTATATTTAATGTATAGAATGTTATGCTTAAAAGACCCTTATCTTTATTATGGTATGCAACCTATTGATAAGATTTCATTTGCACAAATTAATATTACCTTAGATGCTGCTAAAGGTGTTGCTTGGGACAAGATGCAACAATTATTGCAATCATCTCCTTGGTTTATGTCTCATGGTAGAGTTACAGGTAAAGATGATTTAATCTGGAAACCAAAGAAGCAACCAGGCCAAATTGGTACTGTTGAGTTAGTTGTTGGTTCTAAAAATAGTCATATCATTGGTAGAGCAGTTTTTAGTTCCTTTGAAGATGAAGTAAACTTTAGTGCTGTCACATCAGATGTTGATAAGATTAAGAGAAAGATGTTAGGTCTAATTACTCAAACGGATGCTAGAATGATTTCAAGATTTTTGAGAGGCACCTTTTTGCCTACAGTTAATATTATTGCATCATCTAAAAACAGTGACCAATCATTCTTAGACCAATACATTGAAACTAAGAGAAAGAATGAATCTAAAACAACTCTTATTGTTGATGAACCTCAGTGGGTTGTTGATAGCAGAAAAGACTCTAAAGAAAAGTTCTGGATTGCAGTAGGAAATAAATTATTAGCCTCAGAGGTATTGCCTAAGAATGCTTCTGAAGAATTGATAGCAGTTTATAGAAATAAAGGCTATCAAATGATGGAGATTCCTATTGGTTATTGGGAACCATTTAATGATAATATTGAAATTGCTTTAAATGACCTTGCTGGTATATCTACAGTAGGTGCTAGAAAGTATATTGCTGGACCTAGATGGGCAGATGTCAAAACAACTAAGTATAGAAACCCATTTACTAGGGATGTTATTGAAGTTGGTAATGCTGAGGGAGATGATACTCAATATAGTGAATTCTTTGATTTATCTGCTATTCCAGAAGAGTTTAAGAAAGTCCCTATGTTTGTTCATCTAGATATGTCTTCAGGCTCAAAAGGAAATGGTGATAAGACTGGTATTGCAGGTGTGTGGGCATTAGGTAATAGACCAGGTGTTGTGGATGATACTAGTGCTAAAGAGATGTTTTATAAAGTAGCATTCTCTGTTTCAGTTAAAGCACCTAAAGGATTTTACATCTCCTTTGAAAAGAATAGAGAATTTATTAGATGGCTTAAGAAGAAAGGATTCAATATTAAAGGAGTTAGTTGTGATACTTATCAATCAACTCACTTATTACAACAATTAAAAGCAGAAAAATTTGAAGCCTCTGTTGTATCAGTAGATAGATTAGAGGGAACAGATTCTACAGATGAAAAGGGAAATAAACATAGAATTTGTAAACCTTATGAGTATTTCCATTCTACACTGTATGAAAGAAGAATGCAAGTCTATGATAAATGTGACTTGTTAACAGATGAAGTTCTTGGCCTTGAAAGGCAGCCAGATGGACACATCAACCACCCAGATAATGGTGCCACTGGAAGTAAAGACCAAATTGATGCTGTTGTAGGTGCTATGTGGAATGCATCACTTCATATAGAGGAACTTCATTTCAATTATGGAAGTGCATTTAAAGATTTAGTTGAGATAAATGAACAACTAGATAAAGAAGATATTCAAAAACAAATGGTAGTTGATTTTGAAGAAGAACTTAAAAAGTTTGGAAGATTATCAGCCAGACCTGAAGATTTTGAAGAATTTGATGCAGAATTAAAACAAAAATTACAACAAGAAGATGATATTATTCCTATATTATAGTTTGCTAAATTTAATGACAAGATTGGAGAATTACTATGGCAGAAAATAAAGAATTAGTAGGTAAGAAGGCTGTTGCTGTTCCATTGAAAGAACCTGAAGTAGGTATTGACCAAAACAGTGACCTTATTAATAAAATCATAGATAGCATAGAGACTAGTTCAGTTGATTTAAATTCAATCAATGCTTTTGATGCTGTTGCTCAAACTAGGGAGACAACATTAACTTTAATTGATTCCATGGCATGTGATGACAGAGTCTCTGCAGTTTTAGAGACTTATGCAGAAGATGCTACTGAAACTAATGAACACGGTCAAATTGTATGGTGTGAAGCATCTGATGATGAAGTTAATAAGTATGTATCTTTCTTAATTAATTCCTTAGATATTGATAAGTACATATACAAGTGGGTGTACTCTCTTGTAAAGTATGGTGATGTTTATTTAAGATTATACAGAGAATCAGATTATGGTGATGATTTACTTTTCGGTAAAGATAAAGATAAAGATGAAAAGAAAGATAATAAATTAAATGAATCTAAAGAAGATTTGAAAGAAGATGTTCAAGTAGTTATTCATGAAAAGGGAGACCACTATGTACATTATGTTGAAATGGTACCTAATCCAGCAGAGATGTTTGAACTCACTAGATTTGGAAAGACCATGGGATACATCCAAGCACCAACTAATGTACAATCTGTTACAGACTCCTCAATGCTCAATTTAAATAGTTACTTAACTTATAAAATGGTTAAGGATGACATTAAGGTATTTGATGCTACTGACTTTGTACATGCTTCTCTAGAAAATGATAACTCAATCAGAAAACCTGAAGAAGTTGAAATTTTCTTAAATAATGAAGATTATGAAACAGATACAAGTGCTTCCAGATATACTGTTAAAAAAGGACAATCAATTCTCTATAATACTTTCAGAGTGTGGAGAGAATTATCCTTAATGGAGAACACAGTATTATTAAATAGAATTACAAAGAGTGCTTTAGTAAGAATCTTAACAGTTGAAGTTGGTGATATGCCAAAAGAACAAATTAATCCATTCTTGCAAAGATTAAAGAGTAAGATTGAGCAAAAGACAGCAATCAATGTCGGTAAGGATATTAATGAGTATAATAATCCAGGTCCTATTGAGAATACAATATATATTCCTACTCATGAAGGAGTTGGTGCAATTACTTCAACTACAATAGGTGGTGATTTTGACCCTAAAGCATTGACAGACTTAGATTACTTCCAAGACAAGTTCTATGGCTCATTAAGAGTTCCAAAACAATTCTTTGGAAACACTGATGATTCTACAGGATTTAATGGTGGTACTTCATTGTCTATTATTTCAAGCAGATATGGTAAGGCTATTAAGAGAATTCAAAATATTACTTGCCAAATGATTACTGATTTAATTAATAACTTATTATTAGATAAGAAGTTGCCTACCTACATTAATAAATTTAAAATCAGAATGCAATCTCCATTAACTCAAGAAGAGTTAGATAGAAGAGAGAACATGAGAAATAGAATGGGTGTTGTTAATGATATTATGAGTCAAATTGGTAATGTTGTTACAGATGAAATTATCAAATTAAAGATTTATAAATCATTAATTGCAGATTCAGTGACAAATCCAGAAGTAATTGAATTGATTCAAGAACAAATTGATTTGTTAGAGAAGAATCCAGAAGAAGAAGAAAGTAAAGCATCAGAAAAAGAGAAAAGAGAACCTGAAGAACCAGACTTCTCAGCAATAGGAAGTGAGCCTGCTGCTCCTTCAATGACTAGACCAGATATGAGTCTCAGTACAGAAGAGCCAGAAGAAACTCCAGAGGCAGAAGTAGAGGTTGGAGGTGAGGGTGCCGAGTCATACCTTCCAAATCCATCGGAACTTGGAATTGATGCAACAGTAAATGGTTAATGACCTAGAAGAAAGGATATATTATGTTACAAAATACAGATTTAATTCTCTTATTAACAGAGATGGAAGATAATGGCATTGAAGGTGCATCTAGACACCTTCGTGCAATTATTGGTAAACCAGGAGTGTCTATTGATGCTTTAAAGTTTATCAATTCTCATAGACAATTAGATGTGGTTGGTTTCTATGAAAGAATTAGAAAGAATCATAATGAAAAGAAAAGTAATCTCTATAAGAATATTGTAAAAGATATTGATGACCCTACAGAGGTTATCTCTACTCTTCATGCATTTGCTCTTCAATTATTCTTATATAGTAAGCATGTAGATGAAGCAAATAAACTATTATTCTTTAAGCATGTTAGAGCAGAAGAGGTTACAAGAGTCTTAAATAATTATTATAAAAATTATGATATCACATCAGCATTAAAACTACTTAGACTTATAAAAGCAGATTTAGTTGCATTTGAAACAGTTCAAGGAAGAAGAGAAGAATGAAATTAAAGTTATCAGACTTATTCTATAATTGTGCATATTGGGTTCATTATGAAACAGTTGGTGATGGTGTTTCATATGCCTTTGTAGAGAGTGATGATACACTTTATATCTACTTCCAAGGCAGTTATGAAACAATTGATTGGTGGAGAAATTTCTTCTTCTTCCCTAAGAAAAAGAATCCTTATAAAGACATGGATATCTCTTACAAGGTTCATGGAGGTTTCTTAGCAGCATGGAAAGAAGTAGAAGATATTGTTATTAATAAGATAACAGAAAAATCAAGTAAATTAATTTTTGATAATAAGTCTAGCACATTTAAAGAAAAAATAAATTACAGATGGAAAGAAATAATTGTAGTGGGATACAGTCATGGGGCTGCCCTTGCAGGCCTTTGTCATGAATGCATATGGTTCTGGAGACCTGACTTAAGAAAAGAAGGTCTTGAAGGTTATGGATTTGAAGCACCAAGATTCTATGCTGGATTTAAAGTTAAAAAAGAGTTAGAAGAGAGATGGGAGCACTTTACAGTTATTAGAACAAACTGTGATTTAGTTACTCATATGCCTCCTTGGATATTTGGTTTCTGTCATGTTGGTAGCATGTTAAAAATAAAAGGAGATACAAGTTTAGTTAAAAATAAATTACCAAGATGTATTAAATCACATTTTCCTCAAGTAGTTTTAGATGCTTTAAATAAAATGAAATGAAACCTGTAATTGGAATAATAAGTTATCTTCCTGATGATTCCTTTGTAAGACAAAGTAGACTAGGAACTCTAAGGGCACTTATTCAAACTTGTAATAATATATTTAATCTTCCTATCTATATAGTTATTCAAAATTATACAGAAGATGAAGAGATGTATATTAAGAGATACACTAATGTAACTATGTCAGATAATCATGGAAGGTTAGGCATAGTAGGTGCTAGGAAGAAATTAAGAGAGTGGTTTATTGAAAGTGAGTATGACCACTTAATCATGTTAGATGATGACTGCATTCTTGAAGGTACTTCAGAAGATGGTCAAGAATACTTAAAGCAATTAAAGGAAAATGAAGGAAAATTTGGTGAATTTAATTTAACACTATTGAAATTATTTTCTATATCAAAAGAACTATTACAGCAAATAGAGTTTATAGATATAAACCCTGAGGATGGTGAAGGATTTGAAGATAGAATATTTGTAGAGACTTTAAGAATTAAATTCCCTGATAAAAAGTTCACCTACAAAACAAACATTCAAGAAGAGAGTATATCTACTAATGATAATTTATCTACTTGGTACAATAATCAAGATTTAAAGCAGATGTTAAAAAATACACAAGAAACTATAGAAAAAATAAAAGAGGATTGCTAAATTTATTGATTAATGAATATATTTTATTGTACTTAGTATAAGGAGCAATTGAAATGTTAGAAAAATTAAGACAAAATGAAGCATTAGAATATCAAAAACTATCTCAAGAAGAGATGAAGTCAAAAGGCATATTAGGTAGATTAGTTGGCCCATGTGCTGATTTTATCAATCCTACTAGAAATGGTAGACAATATACAGAAGAACTTTGGGATAAAGTATTTGAAGATTCTATTGTCAAAGAGAAGATTGAAAATAAGTGTCTATTTGGAGAATTAGGCCATCCTGCAGATAGAACTGAAGTGGATATGGAAAAGATTGCCATTGCTCTTAATGAGATGCCAAAGAAAGATAAGAATGGTAAATTAATGGCATGCTTTGATATCCTAGATACTCCAAATGGAAGAATCTTAAAAACATTATGTGATTATGGGACTACAATTGGAATCTCTTCAAGAGGTACTGGTGATGTTATTGATACAGAAAATGGAGAAGAGGTTGACCCAGATACTTATGATTTTGAATGCTTTGATGCTGTCATTGTTCCTGCAGTGAAAGAAGCAAGACTAGAGTATTTCACTGAAAGTTTAGATAAAAATCAAAATAGTATGCTAAATTTAAAGAAAGCACTATGTGAATCCTTAGAAGGTGAAACAGAAGAGCATAAAAAAGTAATGCAAGAAACATTAAATGACTTAGGAATTGACCTAAGTGAACAAAAAGAAGAATCTATCCCTGAAGAGGGTGGAGATAAATTAGTTGAGAGCGAAACTGATAAACCAAATTCAGATGAAACTAATGAAGCCGTTAATGATGGGTCGGAAGAATTAATCAAGAGTTTAACAGAATCAATCAGAGTGAATGCTGAACTTCAAGTAGAAGTAAAGTCACTTCAAGAGAAACTCGCAGTTAGTGATGCTAAGGTAAGTAATTTAGAAGAAGAACTTAGTAGAAATAAAAATACTATTGTTCGTTTGACAACTATTGCAAGAGATTCAAGAGCAAATGCTGAGAAGATTTCTAGTTTAGAAGAAGAACTCAAAGAAAAAACTAAAGTCATTGATGAACTCAATGAAAGTCTTAAAGTTCAAAAAGAATCTAAAGCAGAAGATTCCTTAACTGAAGAACTTTCTACTAAGTCTGGTGAAGTCACTAAACTTACAGAAGAATTGAATTCTATTAAAGAGTCACATGCTAAAGAAATTGCTGAATTGAAAGAAAGTTTAGAAAAGGTAAAATCCGACTCATTAAATCAAACTAATGAGTTAACATCCAAAGTCAAGAAAGCACAAAAGATTGCTGAAGGTTGGAAGAAAATGACTTATGATGTCTATGATAGTTATATTAAGTCCAAATCTACTATGTTAGGTGTTAAGACTGAACAAATTAGAAATAGACTTCCAGAATCTTATTCTCTCAAAGATATAGACAAAGTTTGTGATGACTTGATGGAAGAAATGAATATGAGAACACTACCATTCAGAGTTGACAAGAATGCTGTAGTGAGAGTAACTGAATCTAAGAATCCTAGTATAAAAGGTCCAATTATCACAACAGATGATGATGACTTTATAGATGAAGATTCCTATGCTATTGCAGGATTCAGAAAATAGTCAACATTAGTTTAAGGAGAATTTATGGAAAACAAATTATTAGAATCTTATAAAAGAAGATTAACTCTTTCTGAACAAGTCCATAAAGAAGCCCACAACGGTGCTGCTTTAACACTTGCTCAAAAGAATACTATTGCTAGAGTTTTAGCAAACACAAGTGCTTACTTAACTGAAGCATTTGATAACAGTGTTGGTACACAAAGAAGTGACATGAAAGAATTCAAGAAATTTGCTCTTGACTTAACAACTGTTGCTTTACCAAATTTAATTGCTAACGATTTAGTTATCGTTAAACCAATGTCCTCTATGACTGGTTACATTCAATACATTGAATTTGTTGCTGGTTCTAACAAAGGTGGAGTTGAACAAGGTGACTTATTCAATAACCCATTTGCATTAGCACCAATGACTGATGCAAGAGTTGATTACACCAATAGAGCAGTTGTGGATGTTGTCCCTCTTGAAGGTGGCAAAGGTACATTAGCATGGACACCAATCTCTGCATCATTCAAGCCAGTTATCGTTGGTGGTGAATCTGGTGCTGAAGTCGAAGTTCTTAATGCTGAAACAGGTGAAATTAAAGTTACTGGTACTTCTGCTTCATTTGTCAGAATTAAATATGTCTATGACAATGTTAGAATTCCACAAAATGACTTACCAATTTACAATGCAAGAATGAAAGGTATTGCTCTTGAAGCACATGCCAGAAGAATTGCTATTTACTACTCCCAAATGGCTGCTTTCCAAGCAAAGCAAGAAATGGGTCTTGATTTAGGTGCTGTCCTTGCTACACAAGCATGTGCAGAATTAAGTTATGAAATTGACACTGAAATCGTCAAACTCTTAGTTGAATCTGCACCAAAAGATGCAACCTTAACCTTCAATAAGAGAGTTCCAGTTGGCATTGCCAAAGCAGAACACTATGAAGGATTTGCAGAAGTTATTGAACAAGCATCTCAAATCATCTATGACAGAACTCAAAAACATGCAGCAAACTACATGATTTGTGCTTCTAATGTCAAACCAGTCTTATCACTTATGAGAGGTTGGAAAGGTGCTTCAACAACCAAAATCAATGGTCCTTACCTTGCTGGTACAATCAATGGCATCAAAGTCTTTGTTTCCCCAGCAATCGCTCCAGGTAAATTCGTAATGGGCTTCAATGGTGATGATTTAATCACATCTGCAGCAGTCTATGCTCCATATATGGCTATTGTCCCAACTGCCTTATTACAATTTGCTGATGGTGGTAACAGCCAAGGCTTCAGTACATTATACGACTTAAAACTCTTAAACCCAGCACTCTTAGTTGCAGGTGAAGTTGTTGATGCTGCTGATGCAAGTGCTAACCAAACTGTTTCTGTTCACACAGAAGCCTAATTGGTAATTAGCCTATAAAATCAAGAGAATCTAGAAATAGGTTCTCTTTTTTATTGCTTTTTAGTTTATGAAGTGCTAAATTAAAGTATACACTTAAAATGAAGGGAGAAGACCATGAAAATTTTTAAGAAATTATTAGCAGGTATTGCCTTAGTGCTATTATCTACAGGATGTAGTAAACCTGCACCAACACCTGCTCCAACTCTTGTAGGTATCTCTGTTAATGCAGAACAAGCAACTACTGAGTTTGAAGTTGGTGAAGAATTCACTTATGAAGGTATTGTTGTTACAGCCACATATAGTGATGAAAGCAGCAAAGCAGTTACTGAATATACTGTTACAGCACCTGATATGACAACTGTTGGTGAAAAAGATGTTGTTGTTACTTATGAAGAAAAAACTACATCTTATACCATTACTGTTATTGAAGCAGCAGTAAGTTATAGTGCAGAATCAGTAGCAGCAGACATGAATGGTATATTAGAAGCAGCAGGATATTCATTTAAAGTAACCTATGATGAAACTTATAAAGAATGGGGCTTAGCAGTCAATACTGGTTCTAGTACTGATGAAAGTCAAGAAAGTTTATCTCAAGGTGCATCTATCTTAGCAAGTTTCTTACCTGACTATGCTACTTTAGTAACAAGTGTCTATGGTGACCCAACTGCAGAAGGATATGTTGATATCTTTGGAGATGGTTCTATTTACTTTAGAGCAATCTTTGCGACACCTGATTATGCAGTAAAGATGGATATTATTGCTTATGTCTACAATGGTCTCAGAATTGCACAATTAAGCATTGCTGATATAGTTGCTTAATAATGAAATATTAGTTAAGGTCTTAACAAAGACCTTTTCTTTTTGCTAAATTTAATGATAAAGAAGAAAGGATGTTAATGAATAAATTATACTTTGCTGTTCAGAATAATAATAAGGATATAATATCAAAAAGCAGTTCTGGTGGACTTTTTTATTCTTTGGCTAAACAAATATTAGACCAAGGTGGAATTGTTTATGGAGCAGCCTTTTCTGATGATTTTAAAAAAGTTTCTAATATCAGAGTAGATTCTATTTCAGAATTACCTAAAATAATGACATCTAAATATATGATGTCCAGTATTAAAGAAGCACTTCCTCTAATTAAGGATGATTTAGATAGTGGTAAAAAAGTTTTATTCTCTGGACTTCCTTGTCAAATTCATGCA
>OCTW011608205.1_pt1 | contig 24292 bp, 22 predicted proteins | sample 1539671 | NCBI WGS metagenome assembly OCTW01 (sample SAMN02144230, study PRJEB22623) | gut metagenome | biome: sheep rumen | host: Ovis aries | place: New Zealand | reverse complement strand
TTAGACCGTTAACTAACTAATCCAAGACTTAGTCTGTACTCCCTTGGGCTCTTATTTCCTAGTGATAGCTTAATGCGTTTTTCGTTATACCAAATAAGATACTCATTAAGAGTTGCTATAAATTCAGAAATACCAATACCTGTCCAATCATGATTGTAAAACATCTCATTCTTCAATCGACCAAACAATCCTTCACAGGCAGAATTATCTGGAGAACATCCTTTTTTCGACATAGAACGTGTTAAGCCTGCTTTTTCTATCCGTTCGACCCATCCTGGCCAACGGTAGTGACATCCTCTGTCTGAATGTACTAGAGGTCTTTGATCAGATGATAACGTTTCTATAGCCTTATCTAGCATGCTGTTGACAAGTACAGAATCTGGCGTTGTGCCGATTGTCCATGCTGGAAGCATACCATCAAAACAGTCAACGATTGGTGATAGATATATTTTCCCGGCAGGTATTGCGAATTCGGTTATGTCTGTAAGCCACTTCTCATTTGGCTTATCGGCACGGAAGTTTCGTTGAATCACATTCGGCACAGCTGGAGAGATTTCACCTTTATAAGAGTTATACTTTCTACGCCTTTTTACACCAACTTCCAAATGTTCTTCCTTCATTATTCGTCGAATGACTTTTTCTGAAAGGGTGATATTTTCTTTCTGTAGCATTCCGTGAATTCGGCGATAACCATAGCACTCTTTGTTTTCCTTAAAGATATCCATAATACGTTTTCGGACGGTAGCATATTTATCTGCCTTACGCTTAGTTGATTCCTGATAATAATAGCTGCTTTTTGAGATATGTAGTTTTTGAAATAGAACCGGCAGTGGATAACGGTCTTTTAAGGCATCAACAATCACTGCCTTTTCCCTGTTCGTCAGGGATTCCTTGTTGACGCCGGGGTCTTTTTTTAAGACGTTGATAGTTTCTTTCAATACGTCGATTTCAAGCTGCATATCTTGTATTTGCTGCTTGAGATCCTCAAACTCTTTCAATGAAGAAGGTGTTCCCTCTTCAAGAAGACCTCTGGGATCATCCTTAGAGTTCATCAATGCCGCCATCCCCCTTGCTTGATATTTCCGTCTCCATGTATAAATAGAGGCTCTGCTATATCCTGTCTCTTCTGATACTAATTGTACATTTTCCCCATCTATAAAACAACGATGAAGAATATCTAGCTTAGTTTCAAGAGATGGATGCAAAGGATGTTCCGGTGAATTATTTATTCGTCGTCTCGGCGATTTTTCTTTCGGATTTTCGTTACGTTGTTTTATCCATAGATACATCCCTTGTCGTGTTTTAGGATATCCTAGCGTCCGGATTACTTTAGTAACGGAATGGCATTGATCGTATAGCTGCAATGCTTTCTCACGCTGTTCTTTTGAATACATACTCAGCTCCTTTTTGGAGCCCTAAGGAAGTCCAGGTTTTTGTCCGCACCCCCTTATCGAACATGAATATTTTACATGCCAATCACAGTTTGTTCACAGATGCATTTATATTCTTAGTGGGATCTAACATGGCACAAAACGGAAAACAGCTGCGTGACCGTACAAAAACCTTTTGGATTGCCAACGGCATCAACAAACCAGACGAGCGAACTGCTCAGCGAGGACACAAATGAAGACATATGCAGCATCTGTGCCCTCCGCAACAAACAGCATCCTCTGACTCTGCTATACTAAGCCCGAGGAGCAGAATCTCCGTGATGTGAAAATAGCTGTGGAGGGAAAAACAGATGATTACAGGTGAAATGATCGCTCATTTAAAGAAACAGTATGCGGAAGCAGGGGCAGAGGAAGAACGCCTGCGCAGCATGAGCGGAAGCAGATTGACAGAATACATCATAGAACAGTATCACCAGCCGGAGCGGGAAATGCTTGCGTCCATTGATGATGCATGGCAGCAGGTGCCTCCGCGAAAACAGCGGAAAGAACAGTATCATCATGTGTATGCGCTGTTTGTGGAATTAAGATCGATGCTTACGGAGCATTTTGCGAGGGAAGAGGCGGAAGTGTTTCCAATGACGGCGGGTACCGATTCTGGTCGGGTGGAACTCCTGACGGCGCAGATGGAACTGGAACATGGCGAAGCAGAAAGAAAAATCGAGGAAATGAATCAGGCAGCAGAATATTTTCTGCCGGACCAGAAGGATCCGGAGGAAATTCAGGCGTTTTACCGTAAAATGGCGGAGCTTTTTGCCCATATCAAGAAACACGTGGACTGCGAAAATAATCTTCTGTTTCCCAAAATGCAGCAGGAACTGAAGTAAATCTGCCGCGCTTTTTCACTTTTTCTGAAGAGGAAAAAGAGGGAGCGGGAAGATGGGATCGAAGAGGAACTATCGGGAAAAGTACCGAAAATAATTGGAAAAGTACCGGAAAATACCGGGAGATTGCCTGAAACATGTCACCCGCCATAAGGACGTAGAAAAGTTTCGTCCTTATGGCGGGTGATTTTTCGCAGAAGCGTTATTGCGTTGTTATCCCCAGACTTCCTCTGCAATTTCCCGCACCAGACGGAGTTTTGCCCACTGTTCTTCTTCCGTCAGTTTATTTCCGATCTCACAGGATGCGAAACCGCACTGCGGACTGAGGTACAGACGATCTAGCGGAATGTATTTTGCCGCTTCGTGGATCCGCGCGATGACGTCTTCCTTCTTTTCCAGTTTCGGGGATTTTGTGGTGATCAGACCAAGGACCACTTTCTTGTCCGGGCTGACTTTTGCAAGGGGAGCAAATCCGCCGGAACGCGCATCATCGTATTCCAGATAAAGGGCATCGACATGCTCCTGCGCGAACACGTAGTCAGCAACGGAATCGTAAGGACCGCTGGTAAAAAAGGTAGAATGGTAGTTGCCGCGGCAGATATGGGAATTGATCACCATGTCTGCGGGTTTTGCCTCCAAGGCCAGATTGTTGACCTGGAGCAGCTTTGCTTTGACGTTTTCGATATCCAGTCCCAGAGAGCGATAGCGCTGTTTTGCCGCGTCACCGACCACTGCGCCCCAGGTACAGTCGTCAAACTGCAGATTGCGGCAGCCGGCCTGATAAAACTGATGAATCACATCCTGATACGCCAGTCTGATGTCCTGAATCAGGGTTTCATCATCGGGGTAGAATCTGCGTGTGGTTTCATAGTTGGCCGGAATAATCATCTGCTGGAATGTCTGCGCCGGGGCCGGAATGGTATATTTGGCTACGGTGGTTTCATTTTCAAACTGCTTCAGATAGCGGAAATAGTCTACAAAGGGATGGGGTTTTGCCTTGATTCGTCCGGTCAGGTAGGTATCCTCTATTTCTGCCAGTTCCGCATTGAACTGAACGCCGGAGCCGTTTTTGGCATGTCCGACGCCTTCAAATCCCCACATAAAATCCAGATGCCAGTATGTCCGGCGGAATTCGCCGTCGGTGATTACGTGATAGCCGGCCTGCTTCTGCTTTTCGACCAGATCCCGGATGGCGTCATCCAGGATGGCATCCAGTTCCTGCCGGCTGATCCGGCCATCGGCAAACTGCTGTTTCGCGATCTTTACTTTTTCCGGCCGGAGAAAACTGCCAACCTGGTCATAACGAAATGGTGTATATAAATTGCTCATAGTAAATCCTCCCGCAAATGAAATATTTTTTTATGAAAAGCAAGGTTTCTTCCTGAAAGAAATATGGTGTTTTCAAGTACGTATACAGGATATCGGGCGGGAGGCGGATTGTAAAATATGAGAAAAATGTGGTTTGATATAGGATAAGACTATGGCAAAAACAAAAACAGACAGTTTTATCTGCGGTCAGAGGACACGCCGGAAAGATCCTGCGGTGCATACCGTTTCAGCGCTTCGATATATTTTTTCCCAATGCTTCCGACACCGGCTTTCCGGTGGGTGAGATAGCCGATTTCCATGTAGTCATCCACCGCAAGAGGGATGGCGGTGATGTTTTTTCCGTTCAGTTCTTCATTGATGACACCGCTGCAGATGGTGTAGCCGTTCAGGCCGATCAGAAGATTGAACAGTGTGGCGCGGTCGGAAACCATGATGTCCTGTCTGCTTTCCAGTGTACTGAGAATCTCTTCAGAAAAGTAAAAGGAATTGTGCTCCCCCTGCTCATAGGAGAGTCTGGGGTAGGGGGCGAGATCTTCAAGAGTAACAAGGGCTTTTTGCGCCAGGGGACTGGCGGACCCCACAAAGACATGGGGTTTTGCCACGAAAAGCCGGTGGAAGCTCAGAGCATTTTCCCGCAGGGTTTTGCGCAGGATGGTCTCATTAAAGCGGTTCAGATACAGGACGCCGATTTCGCTGCGGAATTTTGCCACATCTTCGATCAGTTCGTAGGTCTGGGTTTCCCGGATGTGAAATTCATATTCGTCACTGCCGTATTGCTTCAGCAGATCCACAAAGGCTTCCACAGCAAAAGAATAGTGCTGTGTGGATACGCAGAACTGCCGGCGGACCGGCCCGGTGCCGAAGTATCGCTCTTCCAGCAGGCTGGTCTGTTCTATGACCTGCCGGGCGTAGCCGAGGAATTCTTCTCCTTCTGCGGTAAGAAGAACACCCTTATTGGTTCGGTGGAAAATGGTGATGCCCAGTTCTTTTTCCAGATCTTTTACAGCAGCGGTCAGGCTGGGCTGGGCAATGAAAAGCTGTTTGGCGGCTTCGCTGATGGTGCCTGCGCCGGCGATGGTTACGATATATTTTAACTGAGTCAGTGTCATGGGAACCTCCGGTAAACCGTATTTCCTGTGTTGGGAAAACTGTGCGGTTAACTGCATTGTAGCAAAGGCAGAGGAAAGGCTCAAGGAGGAGATGAGCAGTTGAAGATTCCTCCCCTGCAGACGGCAGACAGATTCCTTTGTAGCACAACGAAAGACAAATTGAAATTTAATGTAACAAAAGTGTTGACAATTAAAAGACCGCATGCTATAGTACAGTCACAAGATGAAATAAAACAAATTACATTAAAACCTAAGGAACAGCAGAATTGTATGGGAGGACAGTATTTCCTCCGGAAAGGAGCCGAATCATGGCAAGGATCGCAGTATTAGCAGCAGACGGAAGAGCAGCAAAAAAGATTATTACAGAAGCAGTCAGCAGGGGAAATGAGGTAGTTGCCTTTGGCCGCCACGATGAGAATAAAACAGATGCGAAGACATATATCAAGAAAGAGATCCAGGAGCTGACCCGGGAGGATCTGGAAGGTTTTGATGCAGTAGTGGATGCCTTCGGCGCATGGACGGAAGAGACCCTTCCGCTGCATTCGGTTATAACAGCCCATCTGGCAGACATTCTTTCCGGAACAGAGGTCCGGCTTCTGATTGTAGGCGGCGCAGGCTCTCTGTATGTGAACCCGGAGCATACAGTGACAGTGATGGATACGCCGGATTTCCCGGACGCTTTCAAACCCCTTGCGGCAGCAATGGGGAAAGCCCTTGGGGAACTCCGCAAGAGAACAGATGTGAAGTGGACCTACATCAGCCCGGCCGGAGATTTTCAGGCAGAGGGAGAACGGAGCGGAAAATACATTCTCGGCGGTGAGGAACTGACGCTGAATGACCGCGGCGAGTCGGTGATTTCCTATGCGGATTATGCCATCGCAATGGTGGATGAGATTGAGAAAGGGAACCATGTGCAGGAGCGTATTTCGGTTGTGCGCGCGTAAGATAAAGGTGCAATAGGCATAAATTACAGAAAAAGCAGGCCCCGCCATCCGTTGAGAGGCGGGGCCTGTCTGTTTAGGATACTTTCCAATTCTGTTCCTTCCCAATGCCGGCAGCGCCTGTGTCCTGCAGCAGGATTTTTTCAGCAAGATCCAGCAGCCAGTACTGTACGGACGATTTGTTTTTCCTGGTTTTCGGTATGGTTTGGATGTATGCGGCCATAGAGTCGGAAAGTACATGGATGATGGCAGGATCGGAACAGAACTGAAACCGGGTCCGGGTCATCTGGAGCATCCATATGTGCTGCATATACCAGCAGTCAATAGAGGGAACCGGAGCTTCCTCCTGTTTTGTAGTAAGGATGATCTGAAAGTTCTGGTATTTTTCCAGTGCCTTTACAAGGGCCCGAAGCTGTGCGGCATACTGCTCGGCTGGTGTGTATGTTCAGGACACCCACGGATCCGATGTTTCGGATACTTCTTCGCCGGCTACTGCAACTGCATCGGTAGGATGTGATTATGAGCGTGCCGGCGATCTGATGGCCATGAAGATCATTGATGAAGTCGGAAGCCCGAAAGATGTAAACTGCCTCGTAGTAGCAGATGATTCCTATAACGGCCTGCTGACATATTATGATAACATGTGTCTGTACGCAGTGCCGGCACTGCAGGAGCTGGGTATTGACCTTGATTCCGTTACCATCGGTTCTTTTAACGGAAATCCGGGGCTTGTGGATTATGTAAAGAATGGTAATATGGACTTTGATCTCGGTGAAAGCATCGGCTGGGCAGCCTGCCATGCGGCGGACTGCATGGCGCGCCATTTTGCGGGAAAGAAAGTGCATAATGATTCCGGATTTGCCATGTACTTTATCGACAGCGGCAATGTGAATGATTATCTGGATCCGGACACCGGAAAGGCAAGTTACTCCTATGACGGCGTTCAGAACATTTATCTTCCGGGATACAGAAAGCTCTGGGGCGTGGATTTGAAGGGTGTATTTGATAAGGTGGAATCATAAGGAGCGGATATGAAGAGAAGTACAGCTGCATACGGATCGGTTCTCCTGGCGGGATGCCTGTGGGGTATCATATCAATATTTGTAAGAAGGCTGTCGGCAGCCGGTTTCAATTCCATGGAAATCGTCGGAATCCGCGCATTTTTCGCGGCGGCTGTATTTCTCATACTGGTCCTGATCCGTGATAAATCCATGCTGAAGATTCATCGGAAGGATCTATGGCTTTTTCTCGGAACCGGAATTGCCAGCATCGTGTTTTTTAACTTCTGCTACTTCCGGGTGATACAGATCAGCGGCGCTTCCACTGCGTCGCTTCTTCTGTATACAGCGCCGGCAATGGTTCTTGTGCTTTCTATACCGGTTCTCCATGAACAACTGTCAAAACAGAAACTGTGCGCGCTGCTGTTAACGATCCTGGGACTGCTGTTCGTGACAGGAATCTTTTCTTCCCGGGAATCATTTACGATATCCGCCCTGTTGTTTGGTCTCGGCTCCGGCCTTGGTTACGCGCTGTACAGTATTTTTTCCAAACTGCTGATGATGCGGCAGTATCATTCGCTGACAATCACAGTCTATACGTTCATTTTTGCTGCAGCCGGATCTCTGCCGTTTCTTCCTGTGAAAAAACTGGGAGGAATATTTCTGCAGCCGGATCTTCTGCTTCAGTCCTTGGGAATCGGTGTGTTGTGCACCGTTCTGCCGTTTCTTTCCTATACGTCTGGTCTGAAGCGGATTGACGCAGGCCAGGCATCCGTGATCGCAGCCATCGAGCCGGTCGTTGCCACCTGCCTGGGAATTCTGGCCTATCATGAACCGGCCGGAGCAGGAAGATTTATCGGAATGGTTCTCATTCTCTCTTCAGTGGTGATTTTGAATCTTCGGCCGACGGGCAGGAGAAAAAAGCATGACGGACCGCATCTGCCCAGATGCGGCAAAACGGGCCGCTGATAAAGGAGCGGCCCGTTTCACAGGGATCAGTGCTGATACACACCGTAGGTTTTTGCGATTTCCACCATCTGCCGGGCGCCTGCAAAAGCATCCGGAGAGATCAGTTCACAGCCTGTGGCAAGCATGAAGCCGCCGCCTTTTGCCATGGCGTCGATATTCCCGCGGCATTCCGCATCGATGGATTCCGGACTGCCCACAGTGACTGTGGTAGGAGCCACGGCACCGATCAGCGTGGTGACATCGCCGTATTTTTCTTTTGTTTCTGCCAGGTCCGCGCAGTCATCCGGCGGATAGAGGAACGAGATGGCCGCTGGCTGCATCCGTTTGATCTGGGCGTCAAAATAGATATTTCCGCCGCAGTTGTGGATCATGACCAGACCGCCGTCTTCCCGCACCTGGTTGGAAAGCTCTTCAATCCAGTCGCCTTCCAGCTCGTCCCACATTTCTTTGCTCATGATGGAACCGGATGCAAACAGCGTGTCAAACATGATGCCCTGGACACCGGTTTCCATGATGGCATGGCAATAGTCTTTCAGGGTCTGGGAAATCCGCCCGGTGGCTGCGTATACCGTTTCCGGCTGTTCGATGCAGTCCACATACATCTCTTCCTGATTGCGCAGCATGGACAGGATGCCCAGCGGGCCGAAAACAAAGGCGATGACCGGATACTCGCCTTTCGCTTCTTCCACCAGCCGGCGGCAGACTTCGATATGCATCATCATACGCTCGGAATTCCGATAGTCCACATACTGAATTTTGTCATAGTCGTCTTCTGTGGCAATGACCTGATTTTTGTAATTCGGGTGCGCCGGCTCATTGTCCGGATACACCAGTTCCTGTCCCCAGGCATCGCATTCCAGGGAAAGGTCAATCAGGGTAACGATACAGTCCAGATCAAAATCTTCCTTTGCTTTTAAAAGCCCTTTTACGCAGAGCTCTGCGTCCGTGGACCATTCCTTGCAGTTTACGCCGATCAGATGGCGGGATACACCGGCCAGCAGAGGGTATACCGGCACACGGTCCGCTTCTTCGTGATTCAGTGCTTTCAATACACGTTCCATTGAGTTCATTTCTCTTACCTCCAATTCCGCTTTTATCATTTCTTTCAAAACCCTTATTTCTTTCAATTATAGAAAAAAGAGCTGTGCCGCATTGGAAGAATATTTATGCGGATTGGCAGAAATTTCCGGGCACGCAGGCGCAGGAGAAGGAAAAATCATGGGCGGTTCGGCTGAAAAAATCCAAAGGGAACAGCAGGCAGACAGAAGCGGCGCAGATATTTACAAAAAAACAGAAAAAAATTGCCGGAGCTGGAAAAACGGCAAAAGAAAATAAGTACAAAAATAACAACAGAATTGCAAAAAACGGATGAAACTGCCGGAAAAACCGCAGACACCGGGAAAAATTTTCCTGTATAATGAAAGGAAACGAACAGCAATGACAATCCGCAATGGAAAGGAGACCAACGATGCATTTATCCGATGGATTAGAAAAAAGAAGAAGTTATTATCAGCTGAATAAGGAACTCCCGGTATCAGCAGATGAGGTAAAACAGCTGCTGGAGCGTGTGACGGAACTGGTGCCGGACTCTTTTAACATGAAGAGCGCCCGGATCGTCACTGCACTGGGAAGCAGACAGGATGAGCTGTGGGACCGGATCTATGATGTGTTCGGCGGAAAGGTTGCAAGAGAAAAGATTGACGGGTTTAAGGCAGCAGCCGGAACCATTCTCTATTTCTGTGATGAGGATGTGGTAAAAGCAATGCAGGAGCAGGTGCCGGCCTATGCGGACAATTTCCCGGTCTGGGCAAACCAGGCAAACGGCATGCTTCAGTTCAGCATCTGGACTGCGCTGCGGGAGAATGGGATCGGCGCGAATCTGCAGCATTACAATCCGGTCATTGACGCGGTGGTCAAGGAGATGTTTGACGTGCCGGGCAGTTGGAAACTGATTGCGCAGATGCCGTTTGGCGGGATTGCGGCGGAGCCGGATCCGAAGGCAAAGGAAGAGATAGGGGAACGTGTGAGGTTTTTTGGATAGAGATGTCGGTTAGACATGCAGCGACTAATCGAAAGTGTCAATATGCAACAGTCGCGTGCTATGCTGCGGCATTTCGACTAAAACACAATCAGGCTGGGGATTAGCCGGAGGTATGTGTATGACATATATTATCGGTTTCATATTTTCTATTATAGAGGCAAAGACAGACGGGCATCCGGAGAAAATGAAATCGATTTAATTATTGAAGAAAATGGAGTGCTGTATCCTGTTGAAATAAAAATGTCTGGAAATCCAAAGGCAAGCATGGGGGCAACAAATCAAGTGCTTGATAAGATACCGGATAAAAAAAGAGGAATGGGCATAATACTCTGCTTAATTGCGAAAAAGACCTATTTACGAGAAAACCTGCTTGCCTTACCAATTCGTTATATTTGATCATGACCTAAAATATATCCGATCCAATCAGAGATACCGCCGGTGCCTGAAGTTCCAGTGCTTCTGCTGGATATTCAGATCCGGCGGTTTATTTGGATGTTCGGAGACGCAGTTCCCGTAAAATCAGTATTCCCTTGCCCACCCCCGGGAGGCGGATACAGCTTTTTTCCAGCCTGTCAGCTCCCGGCGGCGCCGGTCGGAAGACATCTGCGGCAGGAAAGCCCGGTCCAGGGTCCAGTTGTCGGTGATTTCTTCCGTACAGGACCAGTGTGAAACAGCAAGACCGGCCAGACAGGCAGCTCCCAGCGCGGTAGTTTCCACACATCTGGGGCGCTGGATTTCGGTATCCGCGATGTCTGCCTGAAACTGCATCAGGAAGTTGTTCCTGGAAGCGCCGCCGTCCACTTTCAGGGTGCGGAGCCGAATGCCGGCGTCAGCCTCCATGGTATGGAGCACGTCATAGCTTTGAAACGCAATGGATTCCAGGGTGGCGCGGATCAGATGGCATTTGCTGACGCCGCGGGTGAGCCCGGTGATGACGCCGCGGGCGTAAGGATCCCAGTAAGGCGCGCCCAGGCCGGTAAATGCGGGGACCACATAACAGCCGTTGGTGTCCGGAACACGGGTGGCAAAGTATTCGGAGTCGGAAGAGGAATCGATGAGATCCATTTCGTCCCGCAGCCACTGGATGGCGGCGCCGGCCACATAGACCGAGCCTTCCAGGGCGTAGGTGATTTCATTGTTCAGTCCCCAGGCAATGGTAGTCAGCAGACCGCTGGCGGAGAGCAGGGGGGTGTTTCCGATGTTCATCAGAGTAAAGCATCCGGTGCCGTAGGTGTTTTTTGCCTCTCCGGGGCGCAGGCAGTTCTGGCCGAACAGGGCGGCCTGCTGGTCACCGGCAGCGCCGGCAATGGGGATCGGTCCGCCGAAGAATTCCGGGTCCGTTTCTCCGTATATACAGCTGGAGGGTTTGACCTCCGGCAGGATCGAAGCGGGAATTTCCAGAATATTACAGAGTTCTTCATCCCAGGACAGGGTGTGAATATTAAAAAGAAGTGTGCGGGAAGCATTGGAATAATCAGTCACATGCACCCGGCCTTTGGTGAGCTTGTAGATCAGCCAGCTGTCTACGGTGCCGAAACAGAGGTCTCCGCGCTGCGCTTTTTCCAGGGCTCCGTCGACATGATCCAGGATCCAGCGGATTTTGGTGCCGGAAAAATAAGGATCCAAAATCAGTCCGGTTTTATCCCGGAAGATCTGCGGGTATTCCGGATGTTCTGCTTTGATTCGTTCCACATCATCAGCCGTGCGGCGGCACTGCCAGACGATTGCGTTGCAGACAGGCTGGCCGGTGCGCCGATCCCACAGGATGACCGTTTCCCGCTGGTTGGCAATGCCGATGGCGGCAATATCCCGGAATGTGATGTGCATTTGATTCATGGCTTTCCGGGCAACTGACAGCTGGGTCTGCCAGATTTCATTCGGGTCGTGCTCGACCCAGCCGGGCCAGGGAAAAATCTGGTTGAATTCCTGCTGTGCCATGCCGCACTCCCGGCCGGAGCGGTCGAAGAGAATACAGCGGCTGCTGGTAGTGCCGGCATCAAGCGCCATAATATAGTCTGCCATAATGATGAAAAACCTCCTGAAATACTGTTCAAAAATTGTACCATGTGCAGCAGGAAAGAACAAGAAACCCTGTACAGGTGATTCGGAATGCGCCGGCGGAAAGACCGGGAAGACAGGATTTTCTGAAGATGTGCTATACTGGAACCGGAGCATCAGGAAAGCAGCCGTCTGCTTCCCGGGAAGGAGAGGTACTTGCTCTGAAAGGCACTTGTTCCGGAAGGAAAGAGCACCTCTTCCGGAGGAAAGGAGAACTGTTTCGGAAAAACGAGCAGCTATAGGTGAGGTGACAGGGATGATGAGAAGCATTTGGTACGATGGAATGATGGGACTGGTGACGGGAGACGCGCTGGGCTGTCCGGCAGAATTCTGCACCCGGGAGGAATTGCGGGAAAGAGGCGGCGTAACTGCCATGGAAGGATACGGCACCTACCAGATGCCCCCGGGCACGTGGACGGATGACAGCAGTATGGCGCTGGCCACGCTGGACAGTCTGCGGAACAGGCAGGCAGCAGTCCCGAAGGATATCATGGATTGTTTTGCGGCCTGGAAAGCGCAGGGAAGCTATACGCCCTTCGGCAGGGCCTTTGATATCGGCCGCACCTGCAGTGAGGCGATCGAGGCATATCAGAAAAGCGGGGACTGGCATACCTGCGGCAGGACCGATGAGCATGCAAACGGCAACGGAGCGCTGATGCGGATCCTTCCGGTATGTCTGTTTCTGATCCAACAGGAGCAGAAGAAGGAACTGGATGAGGAGCAGGCACTGCAAACGGTGCAGCAGGTGACGGCACTGACCCATGGACACCGCAGGGCGGGGATTGCGAGCGGACTCTATTATTTTATGGTACGAAGCATTGTGCAAAACCGGGAAAAGGGCAGCCTGAAAGAACTTCTGCAGGCGGGACTGGATGCCGGTTTCCGGTATTATGACAGAAATCCGGAGAACCAGGAGGAACTGAAGCATTTTGCGCGGATTCGCAGCCTGGATGCAGCGGAAAAGATCCCGGAAGAGAAGATTTTAAGCACCGGCTATGTGATTGATACCATAGAGGCGGCAGTGTGGTGTCTGCTTACGACAGATTCCTTCCGCTCCTGTCTGCTGAAGGCCGTGAATCTGGGCGATGACACGGATACGACAGCCGCGGTGGCCGGCGGTCCGGCGGGGCTTTATTACGGCGGGGAAAATATCCCGGCTGAATGGCGGAATGCGCTGCAGAAAAGGGAATGGATCGAAGGGCTGATCGGCGCGATGGAGGCGCGGGACGCAGAACGCTGATCATTGGTGTTTGTACAGCGGCATTCGTTGTATAAAAATACAAAAACAGCATTTTTTGATGAAGATGTGCGGGGAAGAAAAGAAATTCCGAAAAAGTCTGTTAAAAAAATGACATAATGATGAAAAATACATCAGATTTTAAAATGATTTAATGACAATTGCACAAAATTAAGGTAAACTATAGGGTATTAATACAAAATAATGAACAGCCAGGAGGTTTTTAAGGAAATGGGCAACATCGATTTGAGCCAGTATGGAATTACCGGGACAACAGAGATTGTATATAATCCGTCTTACGAGCAGTTGTTTGAAGAGGAGACCAGGCCGGAGCTGACCGGATATGACAAAGGACAGGTCAGTGAGCTGGGAGCAGTCAATGTCATGACAGGTATTTATACCGGCCGTTCGCCAAAGGATAAATTTATTGTTATGGATGAAAATTCCAAGGACACCGTATGGTGGACTTCCGAGGAATATCCGAATGACAATCATCCCGCATCGGAAGAGACCTGGGCGGCGGTCAAAGAGATTGCCAGAGAAGAACTTTCCAATAAGAAGCTGTATGTAGTGGACGGATTCTGCGGAGCCAACAAAGATACCCGCATGGGGATCCGGTTTATTATGGAAGTGGCATGGCAGGCCCATTTCGTAAAAAATATGTTTATTCAGCCCACACCGGAGGAGGAAGCGTCATTTACACCGGATTTTGTGGTATATAACGCGTCCAAGGCAAAGGTGGAGAATTATAAGGAACTGGGACTGAATTCTGAGACGGCAGTGGTATTTAATATTTCCAGCCATGAGCAGGTCATCATCAATACCTGGTACGGCGGCGAGATGAAGAAGGGTATGTTCTCCATGATGAATTATTACCTGCCGCTGAAGGGCGTGGCATCCATGCACTGCTCCGCCAACACAGACCTGAATGGCGAAAATACGGCTATTTTCTTCGGGCTGTCCGGCACAGGAAAAACCACCCTTTCCACAGATCCCAAGCGTCTGCTGATCGGGGATGATGAGCATGGCTGGGATGACAGCGGAGTCTTCAACTTTGAGGGCGGATGCTACGCCAAGGTCATCAACCTGGACAAAGACGCGGAACCGGATATCTATGGCGCCATCCGGCGGAATGCGCTGTTGGAGAATGTCACACTGGACGCTGACGGGAAAATCGATTTCGCGGACAAGTCCGTGACAGAAAATACCCGTGTATCCTATCCGATTGACCATATCGAAAAAATCGTAAAACCCATCTCCCACGGCCCTGCGGCAGAAAATGTCATTTTCCTGTCTGCGGACGCCTTTGGCGTGCTGCCTCCGATTTCCATTCTGACACCGGAGCAGACCCAGTACTATTTCCTGTCCGGATTTACCGCAAAGCTGGCAGGTACGGAACGGGGCATTACCGAGCCGACACCTACCTTTTCCGCATGCTTCGGCCAGGCATTCCTGGAGCTGCATCCGACGAAGTACGCGCAGGAGCTGGTGAAAAAGATGAAAGTCAGCGGTGCCCGCGCATACTTGGTAAATACAGGATGGAACGGAACCGGAAAGCGGATTTCCATCAAGGACACCCGCGGAATCATTGACGCGATTTTAAATGGGGATGTGCTGAAGGCGCCGACCAAGCAGATCCCGTACTTTAACTTTGAAGTACCGACGGAGCTGCCGGGAGTAGACAGCAGAATCCTGGATCCGAGAGACACTTACGCCGGCCCGGACGAGTGGAATGCCAAGGCAAAAGATCTGGCAGGCAGATTTATCCGGAATTTCCACAAATACGAGGGCAACGAAGCAGGCAAGGCATTGATTTCCGCCGGCCCGCAGCTGTAAGTATTACAGGAATGCGCAGATTTTTACAGGAAAGCATCCTGTGCGGCATATTACAGTCCGCAGTATGCGCAGGCAGACGTCGGGGCGGCCGCTTTCCGGTTGTCTGACAAAGAAAAACATGATATAATCCCGTATAAGGGTGAGCACCTACCGGCAGTCAGGCTATTCTGGCTGCCGTTTTTTGATGGAATACAGAAAGGGAACAGATATGCAACTGCAAACAAACAGAGATCTGCGGAAAGGCCATCTCGCTGCGCTGGTCACGATTCTGCTGTGGGGTACGACTTATATTTCGACGAAAATCCTGCTGAAGGAATTTCAGCCGGTGGAGATTCTGCTGCTGCGTTATGTCATAGCGCTGGGCGTTCTGTTTCTGCTTCGCCCGAAACGGCTGAAACTGCAGTGCAGGAAACATGAACTGTATTTTGCGCTGGCGGGCCTGACCGGCGTCTGCATGTATTACCTGTTGGAAAATATCGCGTTGACCATGACTTCTGCTTCCAATGTGGGCGTGATCGGTGCGGTATCTCCGTTTTTTACCGCAATCCTTGCTCTGTTTATCTTAAAGGATCCTACTGCCAGACGGCCGGGATTTTTTATTGGTTTTGCGGTGGCCATTTTCGGGATCGGACTGATTACCTTTCAGGGGGCGGCAATGGGCTTCCATCTGGCCGGGGATCTGCTTGTGATCCTTTCCACGATGGTGTGGGCCTGTTACTCTGTGGTCAGCCGGATCATTGGGGATTTCGGATATCCCACCGTCCAGGCGACCCGCAGGATGTTTCTTTACGGAATCCTGTTTATGCTGCCTTTTTTGAAGATCTTCGGCTTTCATCCCAATCTTTCGGCTCTGTCTGAGCCGGTGGTTCTGGGAAATCTGATCTTCCTGGGGGTAGGCGCGTCTGCCCTCTGCTTTGTTTCCTGGAATTACGCGGTAATCCGGCTGGGAGCGGTAAAAACCAGCGTCTATATTTATCTGATTCCTGTTGTGACTGTGCTGGCGGCAGTGATTGTGCTGCATGAGCGGATTACATTCTGGTCAGGTGTTGGAATTGTCCTGACGATTTCCGGACTGTTTCTGTCTCAGGGGCTGCGTCTGAAGTCAAAATCCGGGGACACGCCGGAATCACAATAAGCGACCGAAGGGCCGTATCTGGAAGTTTCTCTGATTGCGATACAGCCTGATACTTTGTCACAAAAAGAAGCGTATCCCGCAGCCCTTTCTGCCTCGGCAGAAAAGGGAGTGCGGGATACGCTTCTTTTATAAAACGCGCAGCTGATTCCTGCGCGTCAGCGCTTAAGCAGTCGGAACGCTGGCATTCTGGAATTCACGGAGAATGCGCCTCTGTTCAGCGGTCAGGTTCTTCGGTACATCGATCTCAATGGTGACATATTCATCGCCGTGTTCCAGCGGTTTGCCCGGTACCGGTGTGCCTTTGTTTTTCAGGCGGATCTTATTGCCGGACTGAATCCCTGCCGGAATCTTGCATTTGACCGGTCCGTATACGGTAGGAAGGGAAGCCTCCCCGCCGAAAACAGCTGTGGTAAATGGAATTCGGGCAGAGGTGTAAATGTCGCTGCCCTTCCGGGTGTAGCCGGCCTTTTCCTCTACGTGGACTTTCAAAAGCAGGTCTCCGTAGCTGCCGTTGCTCCTGCGGCGGCCCTTGCCCCGCAGGCGGATGGACTTGCCGTCCTGGATTCCTGCCGGAACCGTGACTTCCAGGATCTGCGGCCCATGTTCCGTCTGGAAGCGCAGCTTTTTGCTGCAGCCGAAGACAGATTCATCGAAGGAAACCGTAAGATCCGAGTGAAGATCACAGGACTGCGGCTGGCCTGCGTTCCGGAAGCCGGAGCTTCGGAACTGGTCAAAGTCCGGCCCTTGGCTGCCGGCGCGGTAAGACCAGCTGCGGTCGTGGCGCCCGTTATTTCCATGGAACATATTGCCGAAGAGATCCCCGAAGATGTCTTCCGCATCGCCGCCCTCAAAGTGGAAGGTGCGGTAGCCGCCGTTCCCGTCAGGACCGGAGGAATAGAACCGGGTGCCGCCATTGCCGAATCCGCTGCTGCCATAGGTGCCGTCGGCTCCTCCGTGGAAGAAGCCGGAATGAGTCTTCTCATAATCCTTCGGGTCACCGCCATATTCAAAGGGTGCGGAACCGAACCGATCGTAGAGTTTCTTCTTTTCCGGATCGGAGAGAATGGAGTAGGCTTCGCCGATCTCTTTGAAACGGGCTTCGGCCTGCTTGTCTCCGGGGTTTGCATCCGGGTGGTATTTGCGGGCCAGTTTGCGGTAAGCTTTTTTTATATCATTGTCTGAAGCATTTTTGGAAATGCCCAGTACATCGTACAGATTGCGTGTCATAAGTATTCACCGTCCTTTCATCTGCAGAGAGTCTGTGGCAGAACTGCTGTCCGCAGGGCATCTGTCTCCCAGAAACTGTCCGGAATGTGCACCTTTGGTACGGGCAGAAAACTGCCGACGGATGCAGATACAGAAAAACGCGTACCGGCGGAAATCTGTAGATCGGAGAACAGAAAAACTGCCAACCCTCTGATGATCAGTAAAGCGGCAGTCTGCTCTCTTTCTGCAATCGTGACTCATGTACAGAACTCATCAGCCGGGAATTGCAAAAAATCAATAGGATTTTTTGTTTGATTTTATACTAGCGCATTTTTTCCGGCCAGTCAATATAAATGTGCTAATTATTCTATAAAAAGTAGAACAAAAGAAAAAAAGAGGAAAAATTACGGGTGCAAACGGCAGAATCCTATGCGGAACGCATGAAAACCGGAAGGCCTGTCAGGCAAAAAATTCCGGCCGATCCCGTCTGAAAGAACGAGGCCGGCCGGAACAGAGAAGACAGATGTTATTCCGCCTGAACGGATTCCACGATGGCATCTGCCAGCTGTTCCAGTTCTGTGGATTTGTCAGCGGACAGGGTAGAAGCCAGGGAGAGACGTTCATTGAGAATTGTCATGTTTTTCATGTTCTCGTCAATGTATTTCTGCATCAGGTCACCGGATTTGCAGGCCCAGGAGCCGTTTTCCACAATGGCTACCGTGCGGTTCTGCAGATTCAGCATGCGCATCTCGTCAAGGAAATCGAACATAACCGGGTAGATGTTCAGATTGTAGGTGACGGATGCCAGAACCAGGTGGGAGTATTTGAATGCATCGGAAATCAGGTAGGAGACATGGGTGTTGGATACATCGCATACTTTTACATTGGTGACGCCTTTTTCACAGAGACGGGAAGCCAGTGCCTGGGCAGCGGATTCCGTGTTGCCGTACATGGAGGCGTATACAATGAGCACACCTTTTTCTTCCGGCTCGTAACGGGACCAGAGGTCGTATTTGTTGATAAAGTACATCAGATCCTTGCGCCAGCACAGGCCGTGCAGCGGGGCGATGATCTTGATCTTATCCAGCACCGTGGCGGCTTTGCCCAGCAGCAGCTGCACATGGGGACCGTATTTTCCTACGATATTGACCAGATAGCGGCGGGCCTCATCGATGTAGTCTCTGTCATAGTTTACTTCGTCCGCGAACATTTTGCCGTCATTGGCGATAAAGGAACCGAACGCATCTGCCGAGAAGAGCACTCCGTCGGTCAGATCCAGGGTAACCATGGGCTCCGGCCAGTGCACCATAGGTGCTTCCACAAAGGTAACGGTGTGTTTGCCGAAACTGAAAGTATCTCCTTCTTTTACCGTATGGCAGGTCTGCCGGTCTACGGAGAAGCCGAACTGACGGGCCAGCATGAATCCTTTTTCTGTAGAGATCAGCTGTACATCCGGCCAGATCATGAGAATTTCCTCGATACATGCCGCGTGATCCGGCTCCAGATGGTTGATGACCAGATATTCCAGCGGCCGGTCGCCAAGCAGATACTGGAGGTTTTCGATCATCTGCCGGCAGGCAGACCAGTCGACGGTGTCGAATAAGGTCGGATGCTCATCCAGCAGCAGGTAACAGTTATAGGATACGCCCTGGGGAATCGGGTGAATATTTTCAAATAAGTGCAGGCGGTGATCATTGGCGCCGCACCAGTAGATATCATCAGTGATTTTTCGTACGTTGTACATAGATGACTCCTTTCTGTATCCCGTGAGCCGGGACAGTCAAATGGTGTATACCGGGCGCTGCTTACAGGCCGCGGATGCCGGCTTCGATAAAGTGGTCTTTGTCTTCTGCGCATTCCGGGCATACCCAGTCAGCCGGAAGATCTTTAAAGAGGGTGCCGGGAGCGATGTCGGCTTCTTCGTCGCCCAGTTCCGGAATGTACTCGTATGCGCATCCGGAGCAGATGTAGCGCGGGCCGATGGGTTCCGGTTTCGGCGGCAGCGGACGTTTCATCTTGATCATCTTGCCTGCCGGGGCTTTCTTGCCGGTGCCCAGGGCTTTGGTCAGCAGCGGAAGGATTTCGTTTACATCTCCGACAATGCCGTAGTCACAGTTCTTGAAAATCGGCGCGTTGCCGTTTTTATTGATGGCCACAATGGTGGAGGCGTCTTTGATGCCCTTTAAGTGCTGCTTCGCGCCGGAAATTCCGCAGGCGATATACAGATTTCCGGTGAATTTCTGACCGGACATACCAACATAGCGGTTTAACGGAACATACTGCAGTGTCTCGGCAACCGGACGGGAAGAACCGATGGCAGCGCCTGCCGCATGGGCCAGATCTTCGATGAGTTTCATATTGGCTTTGTCTCCGATTCCCTTTCCTGCGGAGACCACCCGTTCTGCCTGCGGGATTGGCGTATCTGCCGGAATACCGACGGAAAAATCGTAGCCATCACTTTTGAGGGCCGCCACCAGATCATTGACCTTATCCGCGGCTTCGCCTTCGGTAAAGATCCTGTTTTTGCGGATGCCGGTAACAGGCGCCGGTTTTTTCATTACGCTGCGGGAGCCGCCGCCGGTGTTTTTGCTGATTTTTCCCAGCAGGTTCGCGGCAATGACCACGCGCTGAATTTCGTTGGTCCCTTCATAGATGGTGGTGATTTTGGCATCCCGGAACGCGCGTTCCACTTCCATGCCTTTCAGATAGCCGGAGCCGCCGAAGATCTGCAGGGCGTCGTTTGTGATTTCCACAGCAGCGTCGGAGGCATACATTTTGGCCATAGCGGCTTCCATGCCGTAACGTTCATGATTTTCTTTCAGTTCCGCAGCGGAATAGATCAGGAAACGCGCCGCCTGAAGCTTGGTTGCCATATCCGCCAGTTTGAAGGAAATGCCCTGGTGCACGCCGATGGGTTCGCCGAACTGCACACGCTCTTTGGCATATTCCAGCGCCTTGTCATATGCGCCCTGGGCAATACCAAGTGCCTGTGCGGCAATGCCGATGCGTCCGCCGTCCAGGGTGGACATGGCGATCTTGAATCCCTGGCCTTCTTTGCCCAGAAGGTTTTCCTTCGGAACTTTTACATTATTAAAGATCAGCTCCGCGGTAGAGGAAGAGCGGATACCAAGCTTGTCATAGTGGTCGCCGAATTCAAATCCCTTCCATCCTTTTTCCACGATGAAGGCAGAGATGCCGCGGGTGCCGATATCCGGTGTGGTAACGGCAAATACCACATAGATATCTGCTTTCGGCGCATTGGTGATAAAGATTTTTCCTCCGTTTAAGAGGTAATGGTCTCCCTTGTCGATGGCAGTGGTTTCCGTGCCGCCGGCGTCAGAACCGGCATTTTCCTCGGTCAGGCCGAAGGCGCCCAGTTTCTGTCCGCTGGCAAGGGGAACCAGATACTTTTTTTTCTGTTCTTCTGTGCCGTATGCGGCAATCGGATAGGTACCGAGAGACGTGTGGGCGGAGAGGATGACACCGGTGCCGCCGTCTACGCGGGCCAGTTCTTCCACTGCGATGGCATAGCTGATGACATCGGCGCCGGCGCCGCCGTATTCCTTCGGATAAGGAAGACCCATCCAGCCGTGTTCGGCCATCTGTTTCACCTGTTCTGTGGGAAATTCATTTTCCTTGTCCAGGCGGAACGCGATGGGGGCGATTTCCTTTTCCGCGAAAGCGCGTATTTCTGCGCGGAGAGCTTCGTGTTCTTTGGAAGTCTGAAACAGCATAACAATTACCTCCTTAAAAAATAAATAATAAAGATAAAGTGCATAATTGCCGGGCAATAATAAATATCATTTGTAAATGCTATGACAGTATTATAAGTTGTCAGAAAAGAACAAGTTGTGATATTTGCATCAATATGATATAAATTAATTACAGCACCTGTATACTTTGTCCAGCTCATGCTTGCATGAAGCTGGACAAAGTATACAAGGTGCGCCCCACCATGAGGATGGAGCGGGGAAGGGGCCCCGGGGAATCCGAATGGTGGTAGGGATGCGGGAGTGCGAAGCACGGAGCAACCCGTGTAATTAATTTAGAGAGCAAGCAGAGTATCAGCCCCACCATGAGGATGAAGCGGGGAAGGGGTCCCGGGGAATCCGAATGGTGGGAGGGATGCGGGAGTGCGGAGCACGGAGCATCCCGTGTAATTAATTTAGAGAGCAAGCAGAGTATCAGCCCCAGCAAGAGGAAGAAGCGGGGGAGGGGAAGGGAGTGCGGAGCACGAAGCATCCCGTGTAATTAATTTTAGAGAGAAAGCAGAGTCAGCCCCAGCAAGAGGAAGAAGCGGGGAAGGGGTCCCGGGGAATCCGAATGGTGGGAGGGGTGCGGGAGTGCGGAGCACGGAGCATCCCGTGTAATTAATTTAGAGAGAAAGCAGAGTCAGCCCCACCATGAGGAAGAAGCGGGGGAGGGGCCCCGCGGAATCCGAATGGTGGGAGGGGTGCGGGAGTGCGGAGCACGGAGCATCCCGTGTAATTAATTTAGAGAGAAAGCAGAGTCAGCCCCAGCAAGAGGAAGAAGCGGGGAAGGGAGTGCGGAGCACGAAGCAGCGAAGGAGGAACGGTATGAAGCGACGGGAATTTCTGGACGACATCAGCAAAGAATCTTTAGAGCAGATCATCCCCTGCTTTCTCCCGAAGAAAAAGCAGTATCAGCGGGGCTCGGTGATCCTAAGTTATCCGGACGCATCAAATCAGCCGATGCACATCGGCATTCTGGAAACGGGCGCCGCGCGGCTGGAAGTTTTGGACGCAGACGGTGAGATGTTTCAGCTGGAAGGGTTTCAGCAGGGAGATGTATTCGGGGAGATGTTTACGCTGCCGCTGACAAACTATGAGTATATCGTAACTGCGGAGGAAGACTGCAGGGTGATTTTTCTGGATTATGAGCATGTGATTACCCCCTGCGAACATGTCTGCAGCCATCACACACAGATGATCAGCAATCTGTTTATTATGACTGCGCAGAAGACCCAGGAGATGTCGTTTCACCTGTCTGTGCTGAATCAGCGCAATACAAGGGAGAAAATATTGTGTTATCTGAAGTATGTGCGTATGATGGAAGATATCGCAGGCGATGAGGAATTCCGGATTCCTATGACTTTAAGCAAGCTGGCGGAATACCTGCGGGTGGACCGGGCTGCCATGACCCGGGAGATCCGGGGCATGAAGGATGAAGGAATGCTGGAAAGCAAAAACCGCTGGTTTCGGCTGCTGGCATAACGAACGATGGGAAAGGTTCGAAAAAGCAGTTCGAAAAAGCAAAAGATTTAGAAGAAAAAGAGGAAACCAGAAAGGAGTACACAAATGTATTTTAACCATGTGAAATTTACCGTAAGAGACCTGGAAAAAACAGTGGCCTTTTATCAGGAGGCGCTGGGACTGAAACCGGTGGAACGTTTTGACGCGCCGGACGGATCCTTTACGAATCTGTACCTGGGTGACGGAAAGACCGGATTCCGGCTGGAAATCACCTGGAACAAAGGCCGCACAGAACCCTATGACCTGGGGGAGGAATGCTTCCACCTGGCGCTCACCAGTGAAGATATGGAGGCGTCCCACAGACATCACGAAGAGATGGGGTGCATCTGCTTTGAAAACCCGGAGATGGGAATCTATTTCATCAAGGATCCGGACGGTTACTGGATCGAAATCGTCCCGGAATAAACGGATCATTTCCGGTAATCCCGGGGAGAGACGCCATAGCGTTTCCGGAAGAGGCGGATGAAGTAAGAGAAATTGTCAAACCCGCAGCGGCTGGCAATGGCGCCGATGGGATCCCCGGTTTCCGTCAGATAGTAGGAAGCGGCAGTCAGGCGGTAATCGGTCAGATAAGAGACAAAGGTCTGACCGGTTTCTGCCTTAAATACCCGCATAAAGTGGGAGGGACTGTATCCGGCGGCCTTCGCCGCGTCGGTCACGGTGACCGGCTCGCTGTAATGCAGGCGGATCCATTCCAGCACATCCTTCAGCACCCGGGTGCGGGCGGAAGATGCCTCCGGCACAGCAGCGGGAATGCGATACTGGTAAAAGGCGTGCAGCATCAGAAAAAGCTGGCTTTTTACAATCAGAGAAAAGCCCGGCTCCCGTCTGGCGCAGGCGAAATCTGCCGTATCCAGCGCCCGGGCCACCTCTGTGTGAAAATCAGTTCCGGGGCGCAGCGGCCGCGGAATCTGCAGGGATGCCCGCCGGATCGGATCCAGGATATGCTGGCGGCACCAGTCATTTTCCGCGGTACTGTCCAGAATGGACAGGGAAAAGATGATATTTTCGTATTCCATCGGACCGTCGGCGCTGCCTTCAATGGCATGCAGCTCCCCGGGCATCACGGGGACGATGCAGCCGGCGCTGACGGGATAAGGGATCAGGTTCACGGAAACGGTGCCGGATCCTTTTTTTATGTAAATCAGTTCTGTCTGTTCGTGCCAGTGCAGACGCACCCGGGGAAAATCCAGGGGGATGGTGCACAGATAGGTGTTGTAGGCAAAACCGGGCTGCTCATGCAGCTGGGTTTCCCGGTACTGGCTGAATTCTTCTAAGGTCATGGCGGATTTCCTTTCCCGGCTCCTGCAGATGCTGCCGCATGCAGGTCAGATCCTGTGTCATGATAGTATTGTACTATTTTACAGGCGTTTTTTGCAAGAAAATGCGGTATACTTCCGATTATACTACAGGTGTAACCGACAAACTGTAAAAAAGGAGAACTGCTATGTCGGAATTAAACAGAATTGAATTTTATACGAAGAAACCGATTGCGGAATGTACCGATCTGGAGCTGTTTAACGCGCTGCTGGAACTGACGGTAGATGCGGCAACAGTCAGAGGATACAATACCGGAAAAAAGAAACTGTACTATATTTCAGCGGAATTCCTGATCGGAAAACTGCTGTCCAACAATCTGATCAACCTGCAGCTGTATGATCAGGTCAGCAGTGAGCTGCAGGCAGCAGGGAGAAGTCTGGAAGAACTGGAAGAATTTGAATACGAACCCTCTCTGGGCAACGGCGGCCTGGGGCGCCTGGCTGCCTGCTTCCTGGACAGCTTGGCGACTCTGGGTCTCCCGGCGGACGGTGTGGGCCTGGCATATCACTGCGGACTGTTCCGCCAGTCATTCCTGAACCACAAGCAGTATGAGACGCCGGATTACTGG
>OCTW013374808.1_pt1 | contig 24309 bp, 17 predicted proteins | sample 1539671 | NCBI WGS metagenome assembly OCTW01 (sample SAMN02144230, study PRJEB22623) | gut metagenome | biome: sheep rumen | host: Ovis aries | place: New Zealand | reverse complement strand
AATTTATTAGGTTAAAAACAGTTAAACTTGCTGACAATCAGATGGTTATACAAAATCACCCTAAATTAGGGTTTTCGGACAGTCTCCCCCGTTAAAAAGTGTTAACCCACCTCCGTGTCCGTCCACAACCCACTAAGCGCTATCAGGGGAACAGTCCCCGCGATACAGATTTTTTATTGTCACACAGAAAGCACAGAAATCACAGAAATTATTCTTATTTCTCGCAGAACATAGATTTATTTTTGTCTCGCAGAAATCGCAGAAATCGCAGAAATTTTAGCTGCGCATGAGGTGGCCGCGATATTCCCATGGGAAAAATAATTTCTGCGATTTCTGCGATTTCTGCGAGACCTTAATTATTCTTCTGCGAGACCTTAATTATTCTTCTGCGTGCCATTAATTATTTCTGTGCTTTCTGTGATTTCTCTGACAAGCAGAGTGTGGCGTTGCAATCCGTGTGACCTTAATGGTAGAAATCTTTCATCATTAAAATAAATGAGGATTTATTTTGTATTCTCCTTGCTTATTCGTAACTTTGCCTGCTGATATGAGTACAATTATTTATCCTTCGCCGATTTTCGGCCCCGTACATAGCCGCCGACTGGGCATATCGCTGGGCATTAACCTGCTGCCAGCCGACGGCAAGGTATGCAGCTTCGACTGCATCTATTGTGAGTGTGGCTTCAATGAGGACCATCGCCCTACGCTGCCTATGCCCCAGCGCGAGGAGGTGGCACGGAAACTGGAGGAGCAACTGCAGAAGATGGTTCGCGAGGAGCAGCTGCCCGACGTACTGACATTTGCTGGCAACGGTGAACCGACGTGTCATCCGCACTTTGCGGAGATTATCGACGACACCATCCGCCTTCGCAACCAGTACTGTCCGAAGGCCAAGGTGTGCGTGCTCTCGAACTCGACGATGATTCACCGCCCGGAGGTACACGACGCCCTGTTGCGCGTGGATGACAACATCCTGAAGCTGGACACCGTCAACCCCGCCTACATTAACAAGGTAGACCACCCCAACGGCACCTACAGCGTCGAGCGCATCATAGAGCGCATGAAAGCCTTCCACGGTCACGTCATCATTCAGACTATGTTCATGCGCGGACAGTGCAGGGGCGAAAGCGTCGACAACACCGGCGAGGCGTTTGTCGGTCCGTGGCTGGAGGCCGTCAAGGAGATCAAGCCCCAGCAGGTGATGGTGTACACCATTGACCGAGAGACGCCGGCACAGGGGCTTGAAAAAGCCAGTCGCGAACAGCTGGATGCCATTCGCGACCGTGTGATTGCCGCCGGAATTCCGTGCTCGGCAAGTTATTAGTCCTCCGGATTACCCTTATAATGATAGGGCTTCAGGTGCGGATTGTCACCGAAGTACTCGTCCTGGGCAGGAACGGGCACCAGACGCTCGTTGAAGTCGCCACGGGCAGGACCTAAGTCAAGCACCATATCATCGTAGTAGACGGTGGAAATCACCTTTCCGAAGATGGCAATACCCACGCGGACGCCCTGCGGATGGCGTGTATTGTGCAGATAGACGGTCTTGTAGGCCGTGTGGTCGTACACCGCAATGGTGTTGTAGGCCCTAAAGCATTTCAGCAGCTCAGGGTTCGTCAGCGTAGTGTCGGCCTCCGAGAACGTTCGGCTGATGTTGGCGAAGTCCTCGTCCAGCTCGTCGTTGTTGATGCTGTCATTGTCCTGCAGGCACTGGTGGATGTTGTCCATCGTTTCCCGGACGACCATCTTGTCGGAAGGAACGGTCATGACGCCCACGACAAAGAGGATGAGGAGAATGACGGCCAGAATGATTATCTTTCCCAGACAACTGTGATAGAACTCCTGGAAAAGTGTTTCTTTCTTGTAGGTATCCCTGTTAAACTGGTCCATAATAATTTGATGCTTTAAGATTTGTTGTGGATAAGATTCATAAACTCCTGACGGGTCTTAGCCTGATTGAACGCACCTGAGAAGTCGCTGGTAGTGGTGATGGCGTTCTGCTTCTCGACGCCACGCATCTGCATGCACATGTGTCGGGCTTCGACGACTACCATCACGCCCAGGGGCTTGAGTGTCTCCTGGATGCACTCCTTGATTTGCAGCGTCATACGCTCCTGCACCTGCAGGCGGTGGCTGTAGATGTCGACCACACGGGCTATCTTCGACAGTCCCGTGATGTAGCCGTTAGGAATGTACGCCACGTGCACCTTGCCGTAGAAGGGCAGCATGTGGTGCTCGCAGAGCGAGAAGAAGTCGATGTCCTTGACGATGACCATTTGGGAATAGTCCTCCTTGAACAGGGCGTCGCGCAACACCTGATGGGCGTCCATCCCGTAGCCGCGCGTCAGCACCTGCATGGCCTTCGCCACACGCATGGGGGTCTTCGCCAACCCCTCGCGACCGGGGTCTTCGCCCAGCAGCGTCAGCACGTCCTTATAATGGGCTGCCAACTCATCAAGACCTTCGCGGAATATTTCGTTCTCTGGATACACAATGAATGGATTTACAATTTGACGATTTACAAATTTACAATTGATCGGGAGCTTGTTCAATGAGGCAATTGACGAAGCCGCAAGGGTTAATAGGCGACTTGAATCTTTCCTTTCACAATGGTACACTGGTTGAAGCCCAGGCTCTTCAGGCTGGCTGCCATCTGATGGGCCTCCTCGTAGGTACGGTAGTTCCCTACCCTGCAGATCCAGCGGGGCGAGAAGAAGTGCACATAGACCGGCACGTTGGGGAAGTGGGCCTTGATATTGTTCCTCGTGGCCTCGGCCTTCTGGCGGTCAGCCCTGGAGTTGCCACCGGCAAAGGCCTGTACACGATAGCCCATCACCTTATAGCTGCCGTGGACAATCTTGGGAGCGTCCTCCGCCTGTTCACCGTTCATGCCGTTCTCAGCATTCGTCGCTGACGCTGTAGCAGCGTACGAAGAAGCCGGTTGGTCGGACACAGCAGACTTGCCGTTGGACGGAGCAGCAGGCCTGGCGGCAGTGGACGGCACAGCAGGCCTGGCACCCTTGTTGCCCAGCACGACCGTATTGACCAGCTGGTCGATGCTGTCGCTCTGATGAATGACGACAGACCCCTGGCCGGGCATCTTCTTCTGGATGCGCTGGGTGAAAGTCTGTGCGTTGGCACTCGTCAGAATGCCAACACACAGGAACAATATGCTAATGAGGTGTCTCATTATTTCCAAGCGTCAATGATACCCTTGAAGTCAGCACACTTCAATGAGGCACCGCCAATCAGGCCACCGTCGATGTCGGGCTTGGCGAAGAGCTCAGGAGCGTTGCTGGCCTTGCAGCTGCCACCATACAGGATGCTGGTGTCATCGGCAACAGCCTTACCATACTTCTCGGCAATGGTGCTACGGATAAAGGCGTGCATGTCCTCAGCCTGCTCGGCGGTAGCGGTCTTGCCGGTACCGATAGCCCATACGGGCTCGTAGGCGATGATGACATTGCGGAAGTCCTCTGCGCTGAGACTCAGGACGCTACCCTCGAGGGCTTCCTTGACGCACTTGTTCTGGATGTTGGCCTCACGCTCTTCCAGTACCTCGCCTACGCAGAAGATAACCTTCAGACCGTTCTTCAGCGCCAGCTTCACTTTCTCTTCCAGCTGCTCATAGGTCTCCTTCTGATAGGCGCGGCGCTCTGAGTGACCCAGAATGACATACTGTGCACCTGTAGACTTCACCATCTCGGCGCTCACCTCACCGGTGTAGGCACCCTTCTCCTTGTCGGCGCAGTTCTCGGCACCCAGACCAATCAAGGCAGGGTCGAGCACCTGGGCGACAGAAGCCAGATGGATAAACGGCGTACAGATGACGACGTCGCAGTTGGGCTTGTCAGCCTTCAAAGCATCATTCAGTTCCTTGGCCAAAGCCACACCTTCTTGCAGGTTCAGGTTCATTTTCCAGTTTCCTGCTACAATTTTCTTTCTCATTGTTGTTTTCTTAATAAGTTTAATATGTTTAACTTTCTCTTCTTTTCTCTTTACCCAGTGCGTCCAAGCCCACAGGCGGTCGGCCAGCGACAGCAGGAACAGCGGCAGGATGTACCACAGGAATATCTGCAGAATCTTCTGCGCCGTGGAGTCCTCGGGCATCTGTCCTATCTCCAGCTTCTCCAGCCTGTCGGTGAGCATGTATTCGTCCGGCAGTCGGTTGTGGCTCCACTTGCGGATGATGACGCCGTCCTTCAGCAGGAGCAGTCCCGGATTGCTGCGGATGACGGTTTTCAGCACGATGTCGTCCGTGTGGCAGAACGGATATTCCGCTCCCGTCTGGTCGCGCCAGCGACTGATGCCTTGCTCGCCACTGGCCGTCAGACAATAGAACGGGTATTCGTAGTCCTCGGCATACTCGTAGACCTGGTTGATCAGGTCCAGCTGACTGTCGTCGGCCTGCTCCGTATGGGGCGCCACCAACAGGAAGAGGTAGCCCTTGGCGTGCAGCAGCGAGTCGGTGATGTCCGTACCGTCGCTCACCCGGTCCATGAAGAAATCGGCATAGGGCGACTCTTCACCCTCCATCATGCGGTCCCATCCCTTCCTGAGGTCTGTCCCGATGTGGTAGGGACGGAAGTCGAACGTCGGCAGGTCGTAGAGCGACCATCCCGAAACGGTCAGGATAAACACCACCGTATAGTTGAACACAATCCACTGATTGGTCCTGCTGATGAAACGCGGCATCTCCAGCGGCCAGCGGCGCACCGTCATAGCTGCCAGGAGTAGGAAGACATTCTTCCAGAAGGTCTGCCAGTTGCTCAGCACCAGCGCATCGCCGAAGCATCCGCAGTCACTGATGGGGTTGGCCACTGCCAACCAAAGGGTGAGCGGTGCCATGATGAGCAGCAGCACGAGCGTCAGCAGCGACACCAGTCGGCGGCGGATGGCGAAGAACAGACAGATGCCCAGGCTGAACTCGATGGCCGATAGCAGGATGGCGGCACTCACCGTCAGAAAGTCCGGTGTCAGCGCCTCCAGGTGCATCGCCCGCAGATAGTCCACAATCTTGTATTGCGTGCCGAGAGGGTCGACGGCCTTCACGAATCCTGACAGTATCAGGGTGACGGCCAGCACCATTCGGGCAATATTGACTATGATTCGCTTCATCAAATATTACTCCCCCTCGCACTTAAGGTTCCCCTCGCCCCTTGGAGAGGGGTCAGGGGTGAGGCTTAACTTAATGGCTCCAAACACCGCATAGTTGATGATGTCCATATAGTTGGAGTCAATGCCTTCGCTGGCTGCCAGGCTATCGCCTTTTAGTTCCAACTCCTCAATCTCCTTGATACGCTCTATCTTGGTGAGGATGAAGTCGGTATAGGAACTGACCCTCATACCGCGCCAAGCCTCGTCGTAGTCGTGGTTCTTGCGCTTCATGAGTTCCAGCGCCTCACGGGCATACTGGTCGTACAGCTTCATGGCCTCCTCGGCGGTGATGTCCACCGTGTCGGAGAAGCCGTTGGCCAATTGTATCAGTCCCACGATGCCGTAGTTGATCAGCGCAATGAACTCGGGACGTATCCCCTCGCCTACCAGCGACTCCTTCTTGATTTCCAGGGAACGGATGCGCTTGGCCTTGATGAACAGCTGGTCCGTCAGTGACTGTGGACGCAGGATGCGCCATGAGGCTCCATAGTCGTGGAGCTTCTTTTCGAACAGCGAGCGGCACTCCGCTATCGTCTGCTCAAACTGACGGTTCGTTATTTCATTCTTGTTTTCCACTTCTTCTCTTACAGATTCACCATGAACGACATACCCAGCGTCCAGTAATTCATATTCTTCTTGCGCTTGTACTCGCGGACACCCAACTCGCCACCGTCAGGATAGTCGCCGGCAGACTCCATCAGAAGATGACCACCACTGGTCAGGCCCTTCTGCGTGAAGTGGAAGGGGTCGTACTTCACCTTGAAGTTCTTGCGGGTATAGTCATAGTCGCAGAAGATGCGCCACGAGAAGTTCGACTTGTACTTATAGGTCAGCGACAGTCCTGTGCCGAACGAGGTCGACGACTCGGCACCGACAGTCAAGTACTCCCAGTCGTCGGTCCACTTCTCGCCGGTGTTGGTGGGATAGTCCAGACTCTCCAGAGTAACGGAAGGCTCACCCACGTTGACACGACCGGCAGCAGTATTGTCGATGGCTATCTTATAGGTGATATCCTTCTTGTTACCCTCTGCGTGTCCGTCGATGTCCAGCTCCTGGGTGAACGAACGACCGATGAGGGCCTTGGTACCCAGCGAGAAATGACTGCCCAGCGGCAGGTTGAAGTACACGCCCACGCTACCGGTGAACTCAGTGATATGGTCGCTCTTGACGGTACCGTAGATGTCGGTAACAGGTGCATTAGCGTTAAATGCTGCCTCGGAGTTCAAGTCATAACCAGCCTTGGTCAGCAACGTCATCCAGTTGTCCCAGTCGCCCTCCGAACCAGTAGGCTGCACGCCGTTGGGGAAGTCGCCATGGAATTTGGCGTCACCTGTCATTTGTTCATAGCCTGCATATATATTTCGCAAGCCGCCCCAGGCCTCGACATCCTCACCGGCCACATAGTCGGTAAAACCGCCGAAGTCCTTAGCAGACATCGCCCTGACGCGCAGACGACCACCGACACCGATATACTTATTAAAGAAGTAAGCACCCTCGGCGTCTACCACCGTTGCGGCACGGAACTTGATGGAACGCGTCTCACCGCCCGACTCGAAGTCGAGCTGCTTGGAACCCAGTCCCAGACCCATGGAGATGGCGAAGAACGAGGGCATTTCGTCGTCGACGAGCATATCGTTACGCAACAGCCCCTTGCCCTTGAAGAGCACGTCGCCAATGGCATACCCCAACTCAGTAGACATGATACCGATACCGGCACCCGACATGACGTCGGAAATCCAGTGGCGGTTGTTCAGCACACGCATCACACCCGTTGCCGTAGCCACACCGTAGCCTGCTACCGACCACCAGGGCGAACGTGTCAGACCGTACTCCTTGTGCAGCAAGGTAGCGCCCACGAAGGCCGTTGCCGTGTGACCTGACGGCCATGAGTTGGCAGTTGATCCGTCGGGACGCATCTCCTTGGCGGTGTACTTGATACCGTTGACAAGACCGGCCATGATAGCATAGGACAGTCCGGCACTGGCCAGCAGTCGGGGCCAGTCGCTACGACCCTCGTAGCCACCCAACTTCAGACCCACCACCATCGCGGGACCGAAGAACTGTGTATAGTCGTCGATACCGGTCTTGAAGTCGGTCAGCAGCTGGGTATTCTTCTTACCGCCCTTCTCGGCTTTCTGATTGACGCGGAACATGGCCTTGTCGCCCTTCAGAGCCCAGCCGGCAGCAAACAAAGGAATGCCGACGAAGGTCATGTCGTCCATGAACTTATAGGGCTTCACACCAGGATTGGTCTTCGACTTGAAGAAGTCAATGTCGGGACGCCACTTGCCTGCCTCCTTGTTCAACACGACAGAGGCCGTCGAAGAGGTTTCTAATGCGGACGACTGTCCATCAAAGACATTGGGAGTGGTACACTCCACCAATTCGGCCTTCATCTCGGGCACTTGCAGTGTCATAGACATCAGGTCCTGATAGCTCTCTGCTGAAGCAGACACGGCTGTCAACAGGGCAATAGACGCGAATAGTTTTCTCATCATAATCGGTAGTTTTTGATTCTTAATTTGCAATTTGACTGCAAAGGTACAAATTTATTTGGACAACACCACACGAAATCGGATTTTTTTTGTACCTTTGCACCCATGAAGCTGTATTCAGACCAAGCATTAGCCAAGATTCTGGACAAGGAAATATTTCATCTCATCAGCGACGTAGCCGACGAGATGGGAGTAGAATGCTATGTAGTGGGCGGTTACGTTCGCGACATCTTCCTGGAGCGTCCCAGCAACGACATCGACGTCGTCGTGGTGGGCAGTGGCATTGATGTCGCCTCGGCCCTTAAGCAGAGGTTGGGCAGGCGCGCCCACCTCAGCGTCTTCCGCAACTTCGGCACCGCCCAAGTGAAAAAAGACGAACTCGAAATCGAGTTCGTCGGAGCAAGGAGAGAAAGCTACAGCCACGACTCGCGCAAACCCGTCGTCGAAGACGGAACGCTGGAGGACGACCAGAACCGCCGCGACTTCACCATCAACGCCATGGCTATCTGCCTGAACAAGGAGCGTTTCGGCGAACTGGTAGACCCCTTCAACGGCATTGCCGACCTGGAGGACGGCATCATTGCTACCCCACTCGACCCCGAAATCACCTTCAGCGACGACCCTCTGCGCATGATGCGCTGCATCCGCTTCGCCACCCAGCTGAACTTCGAGATAGAGGAAGAGACCTTCGAAGCCCTGTCACGCATGGCCGACCGCATCAAGATTGTCAGCGGCGAGCGCATCGAGGTGGAGCTGAACAAAATCATGATGGCTCCCCACCCCAGCATCGGCTTCGAATACCTGCAGCGGTCTGGTCTGCTGCAGATCATCCTGCCCGAACTGGCCGCCCTCGATATTGTCGAGAAGCGCGACGGCCGAGCCCACAAGAACAATTTCTACCATACACTGGAAGTGCTTGAAAATGTCTGTCGAACTCCCCTCCCCTCGGGGAGGACGGGAGAGGGTCTCAACTCCCTCCTCTGGCTCCGCTGGGGTGCCCTGCTGCATGACATCGGCAAGACGAAGTCGAAGCGCTGGGAACCGGGCATCGGCTGGACGTTCCACAACCACAACATCATCGGTGCCAAGATGGTGCCGACCATCTTCCGACGCCTCAAGCTGCCGATGGGTGCCGAGATGAAGTATGTGCAGAAACTCGTCGACCTGCACATGCGACCACAGGTCATTGCCGACAGCGAGGTAACCGACTCGGCCGTACGCCGTCTGCTGAACGATGCCGGCGACGACATCGACGACCTGATGACGCTCTGCGAGGCAGACATCACCTCGAAGAACGAGGTCAAGAAGAAGATGTTCCTCGAGAACTTCCGCATGGTGCGAGAGAAGCTGGCCGACTTACAGGAGAAGGACTACAAGCGACTGCTGCAACCCGTCATCGACGGCAATGAGATCATGGAGATGTTCCACCTGAAGCCTTCGCGCGAGGTAGGAACACTGAAGCAATACCTGAAGGACGCCGTCCTCGACAACAAGGTCGAGAACGAGCGTGAGCCTCTCATGCAGCTGCTCCTGGAGAAAGCGAAAGAATTAGGACTGACAAATGAGGAATGATGAACAACCGCAAAGGCGACCATTCAACATTCCTCATTCCACATTCAACACTCACCATACGATTTTTGTTCCCATAATGAACCATGTACCGGGCTGTGGCACGTTGCCATAGTCTATATAGCGGCGACCGAACAGGTTGTTCGCTTCCGCATAGACGCTGTAGCAGTCTGCATTCCACGTCAGACGGGCATCCACCACACCGTATGTATGATAGGGCTCCACGGCTCCGTCAGTCGTCGTGTAGCTTCCCGTACGCTTCTGCAAACGGTACTTCACACCCAAGTCCAGACGGCTCACCAGATGTGCCTGTAACTGTGCCACGAGCTTGTGTCGCAGATACTCCAGCTTCGACTGAGTCAACTGTCCTAATTCCTTCTTTCTCTGGTCGTTATAGCTATACGCAATAACGAACGACGACTGTTGCCAACCGAACAGCTGCTGCAGGTTCAGACGGACGGACGACTCGAAGCCCAGCGTGTTGACCTTCGTGTGGTTGACACTCGTCCAGACGGGGTTGGCGGCGGTCGGATCCATCACCCAGTCAATCATGTTACGCAGGTGATGATAGTACACGCTGGCCTGTGCCGTCACAGCCGACGTCAGATACTTCACCCCACCCTCGACGGCATGCAGTTCCTCGGGCTTCAGGTACTTGTCGGCCTTATGACCGCCGACGCTATAGTAGAGCTCGGTGAACGACGGCATGCGCAGCGACGAGTTGTAGGAGGCATACACCTTCCAGTCGTTGCCGATGCGATAGCTGGCATCTATGCCAGGATAGACCTTGAAGGGCATGCCGTTCCACGTATTCTTCACCGCCACGAGGCCGGCCGACAGTGTGAAACGCTGCAGCAGCACGTTATGCTCCAGGTGGAACGAGAGGTTCGAGCGGTTCAGTCCGTACTTGTAGGAGCCGTGCGGGCTGTTCAGCGGCTCGCCGAGGTTGCCGCTGACGATGTCCTCGTTGCGGAACTCAGCCCCCAGGGCCGTCCGCCCCCACTGCCAGTCAAAGTAGCTGTTCAGGTTGATGCCGAAGACATCGGTACGGTGATGATTGAAAGGCACCTTGTCTTCCATGCCCCGTATCAGTTCGAAGCGGTCGTACGAGCGGTTCCAGTAGACGGCGGGTTTGAAGTGCAGCTCATTCTGCCGGCCTCCTGCTTCAAAGGTCTTACACCTGACGTCGCCCTGCAGGGCCGTAAACCACTTCAGCGTGCGCTCGTACTGCTCGTCGTACTTGGCACTGTAGAACGTGTTCGAGCCGAAGCCCTTGACAGACAGGCCCGCATGCCACTGCAGTCGGACGTCCGTGGCCGCATACGCTCCCTGCCAGAAGGCCTTACCGCCTTGGTAGTCGCTGTTCAGCGCACCGGACTTGGCACGCTGATAGCCGTCGGAGCGCATGTAGGATGCGGAGAGGGAGGAGAACACCCCCTCCCCGCCCCCCCCGAGGGAGGGAGAGGACACCGACCCAAGGGAAGGGAGAACCGCGCGGCAGGCGGCGGACAGATAGCCGAACGAACCGCCCTCAACCCGCGCTTGAACACTTCTCTCACCTCTCACATTTCCCCGCGCATCAGCCTCCCTGCCCTTCGGGAGGGGCCGGGAAAGGGGTCGGTTCGTCACTACATTCACCGCCCCTACGAGCGACGACGTGCCATAGACGCGGCCGGCAGGGCCTTCCAGCACCTCGATGCGGACGATGTCGCTCAGGTCGCACGGCAAGTCGAAGGCGTTGTGCCCCGTCTGCGGATCGCAGATATTGACACCGTTCAGCAGGATGGCTATCTGCTCGCTGCTGCTGCCACGGATGCCGATATCCGTCTGGGCACCCAGCGGACCGCGCTGGCGGACGTCAACGCCTACGGCATATTTCAGCAAATCGTTAATACTTTGTACTGGCGCCGTCTGAATATCCTCGCGGCTCAGTACAGTGACCATTCTCGCTGCTTGTCCAAGGGCAAGCGGTGCGCGTGAACCCGTGACCTCGAGATCGTCGAGCGTCACCTCCTTGTCGGTGCTTAGGGTGTCCGCGGAGGTGCTGACGGCAGAACCGTCAGCCACACGGTTGTCGTCATTGGCGGCAATGGCCGTCTGCTGGGTGGCAACACTCAGCACACCAATGGTGACGACACGTCCCAAGCAGGCAAAGAGGGCATAACCCTTCCGCGAAAACTGACGGAAGCGCAGTGCCTTGCGCTGATTGAAAAGTGGTTTATACATGATGTTTATTTTAAAAAAGCCGTGCAAAGGTACTAAATAATTGACAATTGACAAATGATAATTGATAATTATTTTGTAATTTTGCAGCGATTATGAAAGACTCAGTACTGATATTAAGCGGTGGTGTCGACTCCACCACCTTGCTTTACGATGAGCAGGAGCGCATCGCCCTGGCCATCTCGTTCGACTACGGCTCGAAGCACAATACCCGCGAGATTCCCTTTGCCCGTTGGCATTGCCAGCAGTTAGGCATCCGTCATATCGTCATCCCCCTGGACTTCATGACGAAGTATTTCAAGAGCTCGCTGCTGGAGGGTGGCGAAGACATTCCCGAGGGCCACTATACCGACGACAACATGCGGTCAACGGTTGTTCCCTTCCGCAACGGCATCATGCTCAGCATCGCCGTGGGCATTGCCGAGAGCAACGGTCTGCAGTATGTCATGATGGCCAACCACGGCGGCGACCACACCATCTATCCCGACTGCACCCCTCAGTTTGTCGAGGCCTTCGACCAGGCTGCCTCCGCCGGCACCTTCGTCAACCTCCGTCTGCGCTCGCCCTACACCAACATCACCAAGGCCGACATTGCCGCCCGCGGCAAGGCGCTGGGCATCGACTACGCGAAGACGTGGTCGTGCTACGTCGGTGGCGACAAGCACTGTGGCCGCTGCGGCACCTGTGTAGAGCGCCGCGAAGCCTTCGCCGCCGCTGGCATCGACGACCCCACAGTGTACGAAGAATAGTCCATCAAAAAGGCGGCTCTGTGCGACCTTAGAACACGTAGCCGAGGTTGATGTAGAAATAGAACTTCTTGGTCTGGTTGCTATAGCCGACGGAGCCGCCCAGGGGTCCCAGCATGGTGGTGTAGTAGTAGCTCAGACTGCCGCCAAGCATGGTGCTGTAGTCGAACAATTGCCTGATCTTGGGCGCATTCTGCGCGGCAGAGAAGCGCAGCAGGATGTTGTTGTTGGTGGTGGGATTATATTGCACCTGCAGTTGTGCCGCGGCCAGGTTCTGCCACGCCATCTCCAGGTTGCCCACACCGACGAAGGGCAGCTGTCCCTCGATGTAGTGGTCGAACCACTCGCCGCCCATCAGGTTGTTGATGACCACCGGAATGTCGCTGCCCTCCAGGAAACGCCCGTACACCATCGGCTGCACCGAGAACTGCCGAGCCAGCGGCAGGTTGTAGCGCAGCATGGCGGCATACTCGCTGATGCCGACCTTGCCGTTCAGCTTGATGAAGTTGTCGGTATGGTAGGCAAACTTGGCCTGGAAGCGCACGCCGCTGGTGGGGAAGTACCACTTGTTCTCGCTGTTGTACCATATACGGCCCTGATAGCTGATGTACCCCTTGTCCTGCGCGTCGCGGTCGTCGAGCTCGTGGTGCTTCTGACTGTTGGCCAGCAGGGAGTGGTAGTCGTAGTAGTCCCACTGGCCGCCAAGGCTGACGTTGAAGTTGCGCACGTTGAAGTTGAGGAGCGCCATCTTCACCGAATGCTGGTTGTAGGTGAAGGTGTAGGCCTTGTCGCCGGATTTGTAGAAATCAATGTCGTTGTTGCGGTAGATGTACGATATGGTGGGATGGAAGAAGCTGGCGGGGTGCAGCGTCCAGTCCACCTGGGCCTTCAGCCGCTTACCCAGTCGCAGGGTCAGCTCCAGGTCCATGGGCATCATGGTGTGGATGGGCAACTGGGCATTGGCCTGCAGGGCCACAGCCTCCTCGGTGTCGTATCGGACGCCCAGGTTGAGCGTGGTTTCCTTTCTGCGATGGCGCTTCCGCTCGCGGTTGGCGTCGTCGGGGTTGACGACCGGAATGGGATAGGTGACGCGCGGTTCGCTGACGGGTCCTACCTGCCTGGCCAGCGCCACAATCTCGTCCCAATGGGCCATGGCGGCTTCCTCGCCGCGGCGTATCAGCGTATCGATGGCAGCCTCCGTGAAACTGGCGGCGCTATAGCCTTCCGTATTCACGCGGATGTAGATGTTCGTCAGACGCTTGTTCTCCTCGTATTTATTCATGCAGAGCCAGTCGGTAATCTGCGCGATAATCTGCGTTCCCGTCTGCAACTTGTCGGCAGGCTTCGGCACGTCTTGGACATCGACGCCAATGACGTAGTCGGCACCCATCTCGCGGGCGATGTCGGCAGGGAAGTTGTTGCGCATACCACCGTCTATCAGCACCATACCGTCTTTCCTCACTGGTGCAAAGACGCCCGGTATGGCCATACTGGCGCGCATGGCCCGGCTCAGCCTGCCACGGTGGAACACATACTCCGTGTTGTCGGCGATATTGGTGGCCACACAGGCAAAGGGAATGGGCAAAGTATTGAAGTCGAGCGAGTCGTTAAAGGGCGACGTAATCCTGTTGAAGAGCGGCGTGATGTTCCGGCCCCTGATGAAGCCACCACCGCTGCCCTGCGCCCTGTTCCGGCCGAGGTTAATCGTCTTGCTGAGGATATAGGTATTGTTCTTCTCGCGCATCTGCAGGTCCTGGTCGCTGTTGCTCTCCTTGTCAGAAAGCAGCACGGCCCAGTCTTGCGTCCGCACGATGGAGTCGAGCATGGCTGCAGAATGTCCGCAGGCATAGGCACCACCGATGATGCTTCCCATACTGGTGCTGGTGATGAGGTCGACGGGCATTCCGGCACGTTCCAGCACCTTCAGCACGCCGATATGCGCCACGCCCTTGGCTCCGCCGCCACCAAGCACCAGTCCCACCTTGGGGCGCTTGTTGTTCGTGCTGTTCGCGTTGTTCGGGCTGTTTGCGTTGTTTATGCTGTTTGGGCTGTTCGTGCCCCAGACGGTCTGCAGGCAGGCAAACAATAGCAATATCGGGAAATAACGTCTCATGGCTTACGGGGGGTGGTTATCCGAACAAGGCGCGGAGGGCTTCCTCGACCTTGCGCACGGGAACAAGTTCAATCTTGAACTTCTTCTGATTCAGTCCCGCGAGGTTATACTTGGGGATGATGATATGTTGGAAGCCCAACTTCTCGGCCTCGGAGATGCGCTGCTCGATGCGGGCTACGGGACGCACCTCGCCCGAAAGTCCCACCTCGCCGGCCATGCACCACCCTTCTTCGATGGGCGTGTCGACGTTCGACGAGAGCACGGCGGCAATGACACTCAGGTCCATCGCCATGTCGGTGACGCGCAGACCTCCGGCAATGTTCAGGAACACATCCTTCTGCATGAGCTTGAAGCCCACACGCTTCTCCAGCACGGCCAACAGCATGTTCAGGCGGCGCTGGTCGAAACCCGTAGCACTGCGCTGCGGAGTGCCGTAGGCTGCAGAGGACACCAATGCCTGCGTCTCGACCAAGAAGGGACGCACGCCCTCGATGGCCGAACTGATGGCCACGCCGGAGAGTCCGTCGTGATTCTCGGTGAGCAGCAGCTCGGAGGGGTTGGAGACCTGTCGCAAACCTGTCTGCTGCATCTCGTAGATGCCCAACTCGGACGTGGAACCGAAGCGGTTCTTGATGCTGCGCAGGATGCGGTACATATAGTGCTGGTCGCCCTCAAACTGAATAACGGTATCGACGATATGCTCCAGAATCTTCGGACCGGCCAGCGTGCCTTCCTTGGTGATATGGCCAATGAGGATGACGGGTACCCCACTCGACTTGGCAAAGCGCAACAGGGCGGAGGCACATTCGCGCACCTGGGCAATGGAGCCCGCAGAAGACTCAACGTCCTCGGTAGAGATGGTCTGGATGGAGTCGATAACCACCAGCTCGGGCTGCACCTCCTTGATGTGCTCGAAGATAGCCTCCAGGGAGTTCTCGCAGAGAATCATAAAATTATCACCTCCCCCAGCCCCTCCCAAGGAGGGGAGATGAGACGTAAGGCGCTCGGCACGCATCTTGAGCTGGTGGGCGCTCTCCTCACCGCTGACATACAGCACCTTCATGCCCCCTCCCTGTGAGGAGTCGGGGGAGGTTTCAGCTACGCGCAGCATGGTCTGCAGCGACAGCGTAGACTTGCCGATGCCCGGTTCACCGCCTAACAGCACAATGCTGCCCGGCACCAAGCCGCCACCCAGGACGCGGTTCAACTCGGCATCCTGCATATCGATACGCGGGTCGTCGTGCGACGAGATGTCGCGCAACCGCAGCACACGGGCTGCATCTCGGCTCTTGCTACTGATGCCGCCACCACCGCTATTGCCAAAAGCCCCTCGCCCCTTGGAGAGGGGTTGGGGTGAGGTCCTTATTTCCTTGAACGTGTTCCACTGGCCGCAGGCAGGGCATTTGCCTATCCATTTGGCCGACTCCTGCCCGCAGTTGGAGCAGACATACATAATCTTCTCTTTTGCCATAACAGGGGCAAAAGTACTAAAAATAATTGGAATAGCGCACAAATGGTGGCAATTTTGCACGGAAATTCTACCAATATGTCACACGACAAGCAGACACAGCGTACGCACACCGACAAAAAGTCAGAAGTTCCTGCCGTTTTGTCGGTTTCAGACAGTTCGGCACAGGACTTGATGATGAATCGGCAGAAAACAATTAAAACAATAGGAGGACAAAATTATGACATTAGACAAGTTTACGATCAAGGCGCAGGAGGCGGTACAGGAGGCCGTCAACACCGCACAGCGCAACGGACAGCAGACCATCGAACCGGTGCATCTGTTGGCGGGCGTACTGAATAAGGCAAAGGACGTGACCACGTTCATCTTCCAGAAGTTGGGCGTGAACGCACAGCAGATAGACATGCTGGTGCAGACGGAGCTGCAGCACCTGCCTCGCGTGACGGGTGGTGAGCCCTATCTGTCTGGCGATACTAACCGTGTGTTGCTGAAGGCACAGGAATATGCTCAGAAGCAGGGCGACGACTTCGTCTCTTGTGAGCCAATTCTATTGGCGTTACTGACCGACGGAGCCACCGCAGGCCGTATTCTGAAGGATGCCGGCATCACGGAGAAAGACTTGCGTGCCGCCATCAACGACCTGCGCCAAGGTCAGAAGGTGCAGTCGCAGTCGGCTGATGACAACTACCAATCGCTGGAGAAATATGCCAAGAACCTCGTCGATCTGGCCAGACAGGGCAAGCTGGACCCGGTGATAGGCCGTGACGATGAGATACGCCGACTGCTACAGATTCTTTCACGTCGCACGAAGAACAACCCGATACTGATTGGTGAACCGGGTACGGGTAAGACGGCTATCGTAGAAGGACTGGCTGGTCGTATCGTGCGTGGCGACGTGCCCGAGAACCTGAAAGACAAGCAGCTCTATTCGCTCGACATGGGTGCGCTGGTGGCTGGTGCGAAATACAAGGGTGAGTTTGAGGAGCGTCTGAAGTCGGTCATCAACGAGGTGACGAAGGCCGAGGGGCGCATCATCCTCTTCATCGACGAGATTCACACGCTGGTGGGTGCCGGTGGCGGTGAGGGAGCGATGGATGCTGCCAATATCCTGAAACCTGCCTTGGCACGTGGTGAGTTGCGCGCCATCGGTGCCACGACACTGAACGAGTACCAAAAGTATTTTGAGAAGGACAAGGCCCTGGAGCGCCGATTCCAGACGGTGATGGTGGATGAGCCCGACGAGCTGTCGGCCATCAGTATCCTCCGAGGACTGAAGGAGCGCTACGAGAACCACCATAAGGTTCGTATTCAGGATGATGCCTGCATCGCCGCCGTACAACTGTCGGAGCGTTACATCTCCGAACGTTTCCTGCCCGACAAGGCCATCGACCTGATGGACGAGGCTGCTGCCAAGCTGCGCATGGAGCGCGATTCGGTGCCTGAGGAACTGGATGAGATTACCCGCCGTCTGGCTCAGCTGGAGATTGAGCGGGAGGCCATCAAGCGCGAGGGCGACGAGCCTAAAATAGCCCAACTCGACAAAGAGATTGCCGAGCTGAAAGAGCAAGAAACCCAGTTCCGTGCCAAATGGGAGGGCGAACGCCAGCTCATCAACAAGATTCAGCAGGACAAGCAGGACATGGAGAACCTGCGCCTGGAGGCTGAGCGGGCCGAGCGCGAGGGCGACTATGGCAAGGTGGCTGAGATACGCTACTCAAAGCTAAAAGTCCTTGAGGACGATATCAAGTCCATCCAAGCCCAATTGGATAGTGTGTCCAGCGGTTCTGCCGCTGGAAGACTGGTGCGCGAGGAGGTGACTGCCGACGATATCGCCGAGGTGGTGAGCCGCTGGACAGGCATCCCCGTCACCCGCATGCTACAGAGCGAGCGCGAGAAGCTGCTGCACTTAGAAGAGGAGCTGCACCGCCGTGTCATCGGACAGGATGAAGCCATCACCGCCGTCTCTGACGCCGTACGCCGCAGCCGTGCCGGACTGCAAGACCCGAAGCGACCTATCGCCTCGTTCATCTTCCTCGGTACCACGGGTGTCGGTAAGACCGAACTGGCCAAGGCACTGGCAGAATACCTGTTCAACGACGAGACGATGATGACGCGTATCGATATGTCGGAGTATCAGGAGAAGCACACCGTCAGCCGACTGATTGGTGCGCCTCCGGGCTACGTGGGCTACGACGAGGGTGGTCAGCTGACGGAGGCCGTACGCCGCAAGCCGTACTCGGTGCTGCTGTTCGACGAGATAGAGAAGGCGCACCCCGACGTGTTCAACATCCTGCTGCAGGTATTGGACGACGGCAGGCTGACCGACAACAAGGGCCGCACCGCCAACTTCAAGAACACCATCATCATCATGACCAGCAACGCCACCCGCGAGCAGCTGCGCACGACGATGCGTCCGGAGTTCCTGAACCGTATCGACGAAATCATCACCTTCCAGCAGCTGACGCAGGAGCAGATAGCCGATGTGGTACGCCTGCAGATGAAGCGCGTGACCGACATGCTGGAACCGCAGGGCATCCGCCTGGAGACGACCGATGCCGCTATCCAGTACCTGGCACAGGAAGGCTACGACCCCGACTTCGGAGCGCGTCCTGTGAAGCGAGCCATCCAGCAACTGGTGCTGAACGACTTGTCGCGTAAGATACTGGCTGACCAGGTGAACCGCGAGAAGCCCATCATCATCGATGAGTTCGGCGACGGACTGATATTCCGCAACTAAACCACGGAAGTCTTGATAAACCACGAATTACGCAAATTTCGGGCGTAATTCGTGGTTTTTGATTATTCGTAAGTTTTGACGGGCACGAACTTGCTGGTGTCGCCTAAGACGACGTTCATCGTGTCAATGACCTCGCGCTCTGTCAGCAGGTTGAAGTCGCCCATGATGGTGTTCTTCATGGCAGAGGCCGTCAGGGCGTAGTCCAAGTGCTTCTGGTGCTGACCGCGCCAGCGGAAGTGGGCGTGCAGATAGGCGGCAATGAAAGCGTCGCCGACCCCCATCGGGTCGAGAACAGGATTGATGTCCAGGATGCCGGTATGGTACAACACACCGTCGGCATAGAGCAGTCCCGTCAACAAATGGTGACTGGCTGACAGCACATTACGGGCGGCCATCACCATGTGGCGGGCCTTGGGCAGCATCTCCTGCGCCTTCTCGAAGAACTGCTTGTAGCCACGCAGATCCATCTCGTAGTTCGTATCCTGCGGTTCGAATTTCGGCGGCGTCATGCCCGTAATGAGTTTCCATTCACCGGTATCGCCGAAGACGATATGGCAGGCCTTGACAGCAGGGAACAGCACGTCCCACGGCTGCTGGCCGTAGTTCCACAGGTTCTTGCGGTAGTTGATGTCCACAGAGGTGTAGATGCCCTTACGCAGGGCCTCGTCCAGACCGTCCAGCGTAGCATCGCTGGCACCCTCGGACAGCGCACACGAGATGCCTGACCAGTGGAACACGTCGGCTCCGCGCAGAATCTCCTTCCAGTCCAGCATGTGCGTGTGGAGCGTCATCAGCGACGAGTGCTCACGGTCGTAGGCCACACTCGAGCCGCGCAGCGAGGCTGCCTGCTCGTAGAAGTACTTGCCCAGTCGCGTACCGCCCCAGATGATGTGCTTCGTGCCCACCTGATAGCGGCGCAGCTCGTTGCGGCATGCCACACCCAGCATATTGTTCGGCAGGCGGGTGACATACTCCACGTCGTCGCCCATCATGGACAGCGACACGGCTACATTAGCCTCGGAACCACCGAAGAAGCCGTCAATCTTGTTTCCCTGAATGATACGTTGATAGTCGGGCCGCGTCATGCGCAGCATGATTTCGCCCATCGTGACGAATTTTGTTTTAGCTTCCATAGTAGTTTTCTTAGTCATTGTTGTTATCAATTGTCAATTCTCGGTTCTCAATTCTCAATTTTCAATTACAATGCAACGCTCTCGATTCTTAATTTGATAAGTCCTGCCGGCACACGAACTTCCACCTCGTCCCCTACCCGCTTGTTCAGCAATGCCTCGGCGATGGGCGACTTGATGGAAATCTTTCCCTCGCGCAGGTTGGCCTCGTGGGGACTGACGATGGTGTACGTCATGCGAGCCTGATTGTTCAGGTTGGTCATCTCCACCTTGCTGAGCAGTCCTACCTTCTCGCCACCCAGCAGCGACTTGTCCAGCACACGGGCGTTTTCCAGCACGCGCTGCTTGAAGCGGATGCGACCTAACAAACGGCCCTGTTCACGCTTGGCAGCGTGATATTCGAAGTTTTCGCTCAGGTCTCCCTGTGCCCGCGCCTCGGCGATGGCCTCCCGCACTGCAGGCAGTTCCACCTGTTCCATGTGGCGCAACTCGGCTACCAGCTTATCGTAGCCCTCTTGTGACATATATTCCATAATGATCCTTAAACTTTGTGATTACTATTCACTCCCCCTCGCCCTTAAGGTCCCCCTCCAAAAACATCGTGTCGTCCATATCCGCCAGTGGCTTTTTCTTCTTGTTCTCGCGAGCGCCGGCCTTCAACAGGTTGCGGGCAGCAGTGATGATGCTCGGTCCGCCCTCGGAGGTGGTAATCTTCAGCTTCGACATCTTCTTGACGGTATCGTTCATGCTCGCCTCAACATCCATGAAGCGCATGCCGAAGTCCTGCACACGGTCTATCACTGTGTTGGCGGCATCCATCATGGCCTGCTGGTTCTTCAACTGTCGCACCTGCGTCCACATCATCTCCAGCACCCTCAGGTTCATGTACATCGTCTGCGGTCCCAGTATCATCACACCGTCGTCGTAAGCCTCGCGCCACAGAGCACCGTCGTTCATCAGCGCCAAATTCAGCGCGCCCTCTATGGGCACGTACATGATGGCGAAGTTCAGGCGGTTGTAGCCCTCGGGCAGGTAGCGCGTATAGTCCTTCTTGGCCAGTCGCTTCACCTGTGCCCGGACACTGTCGATGTGTGCCTTCAGGAAGGCGCTCTTCTCCGGTGTGCCGTCCTCGGCGTTCATATAGCGGTCATAGTCTGTCAGCGACATCTTCGAGTCCACCACCACATGGCGGTTGTTCGGGAAGTGCAGGATGAAGTCGGGTATCAGTCCCTTGCCGTCGTCGCCCTTGAGACTCTTGCCACTGCGTTCGCGGAGCGTCTCCTGCGTGTCGTACTGCTCGCCCTCCTTCAGTTCCAGGTCCTCCAACAACTGCTTCAGCTTCAGCTCACCGAAGTTGCCCTGCACCTTCACCTCTCCCGTCAGGGCACGTGTCAGTCGGTCGGCCGTCTCACCGATGGCAGCGCTCTTCTCCATACTGATCTTGATGGTTTCGTCCAGACGCGTCAATGCCTCCGTCTGCTGCACCTTGGTCTTGTCCAGTGCCTCCTGCATGTCCTTCAGACTCTTCTGCAGCGGGTCGATGATTTTCGACACCTGTTCCTTATTACGCTCGCCCAGCTCGTCCTGGCGCATCTTCAGCACTTTCTCCGACGTGGTCTGCATCTGTTCGCGAATGAGGTTCAGCTGCGTCTTCACCTGCTCCTCGTTCATCTCCTTCAGCGCTGAGATTTGTGCTTCTTGCGACTGTTTCAGGGCCGCAAGCTGCGTATTGTGGTTCTCCTTCAGAGCCGAGAGCTGTGCTTCGTGGGTTTCCTTGAGTTGCTGTACCATGTGTTCGCTGGCGGCCTTCTCAGCCTTCAGCGTAGCAATCGTGGCGACATACTCCTTCTTGTCGCGCCCGCCGAGCAGATATCCTGCCACCGCTGCCAACCCGACCGCCAGAATGACCAATATGATATAGATTCCCATAACCTTTCTGTTCCAATTTTGCCTACAAAGGTACTATTTATATTTCAATTCCGCAAACAATTCGCTGATAAAAACTCACTCTGACGTCTTGCCGTCAAGGGGGACCAAGTCAACTATTGTTAAAGTTGAGCGCAAAATATCAATCATTGGGGAAAAAATTGTATCTTTGTCTGCCTCTAAGCCGTACAAGTTTATTGGACAAGAACCATTTAAAGGACAATCAGCATCCATGCTGAGAAGAAAAGACATGAAAGAATATATCAAAGGCTGCATCTTGTTGTGTGCGCTATGCTTGGGCAGCGTGACGACTCAGGCTGCTGAGGATGACGACATCATCAAGTTTCAGGGCGACCGCTACGTCATCCATGTGGACAGGATGAAGCCCGACAGCGAAATGACGCTGCTGGACGTGCTGAACACCTGCCCGGAGTTCCTGTCCGTCAACGGAAAGGACATTGACCTCAATTACGGTCTACGCATCGACAATGTCGACATCGTCGTGGACCAGCAGTCGTTCCTAGCCCATGTGAAGGCTTGCGAGATAGACCGCATCCAGATATGCGGCAACACCTCGGTGGCCAAGGCAGTAAACGGCACGAAGGGTATCATCGACATCTACTACCGCACCGACGTCAAGACGGACGGCAAGGTGGCACTATCTGGCAGCACTTACGGCAACGGCAGGTTCTACGCCGACGTGGCCAACCGCAGCAAAAAGGTCACCGTGCAAGCCTATGCCATGGCGAGCACGGCCTACGGGAAAGCCTACCCTACCAATGTATGCAGCATGACCGACCGCGCATTCGCGGAGAACCTGCACCTCAACATCGACTGGAAGATTAGCCGGAACGACCGCCTCATCGTGAAGGCGTTCCAGATGTTTGACGACAAGAAGCAAAAGATTTTCGACCCGGGACTGACAGGAGTGCATCCCTACTACAACCGCTATATCGACCTTGTGCTCTCCTACTCCCATACCTTCAGCAACGATGCCATCCTCTTTGCCGAGATGGGCTGCGACTATACGCGAACGCGCAGCGACGATGACAAGACGGGCGACAGCTACCCCTACGCCTTCGTCGAGTTCAACACGCCCCTGTTCACGCCCGACTTGTGGCTGATGGTAGGTTTAGAGATGGATCATGAGAACACCAGGTACATCGGAAAAAACCGCGAGCAGTACCTGACAACCGACTTCTATGCGCAGCTCGACTATACCCACGGCCCTTGGGTGCTGACGCTCGGCGACCGCTTCCGCATCATGAACTTCTGGAACCGCCAGTATAATGCTGAAGATAAAAGCATTTGGTCACACAGCCGCAGCAATCACTCCTGCCTGGTCAGCGTAGGCTACAAGGCACGGCGACACTTTGTCCAGGCACAGTTTGCACGCCGTTTCTTCAAACCCGAAGTCAGCGACTTTGTTGTCGACGACGCTGCACCGACCAACACCCTGCGATTCGACGCCGATAACTTCAGCACCATGCTGGCCCATCAGGGCGTAGTGCGCTATTCCTATCAGCAGAAGAACCTCGTCTTCCATTCCAGCGTGGAAAACACCTGGTACTACCACTACTACGACACCAACTATCAGGTGTTTGGCTTCCGCAACTCCGCCTACTGGAAAACCGGTGCATGGGAACTGACAATAGGTGCTAACTACTACCACCAGCATCTCGATGCCACGGACCAGATTCCCTCAGAGCATGACAACTTCGTGACACTCAAGCTGGCACCCGTAGTCCTGCTGCCATACGACATCCGACTGTCCTCGACGCTGCTCTACAGCAGCCGGCGCACAATGGACGACAAGCATGCTCACCTCTTCGCCACTGTCAAGGTCAACAAGCAATTGGGAAAGCGGTTCAACGTCTTTGCCGAGTTCCACGACATGGCGGGCTACACTAAAGGCTACTGGATGCAGCTTGCCAATCTGTACCAGAACCGTGCTCTCAGCATCGGTGCCACCATCTATCCTTTCCGTCAATAGCAAACAGAACAAATTACATAAACGAATCCGCACATGATCAAAGAAGATGACTTAAAACCAGGACGCCCCAAGCGAATTACCTACCTGTCGCTTATTGCCGTAACGCTTTTTTTGATATGGTTAGGTTATGCTGTAAGCATCGACCACATGCCCGTCAAGAACACCTTCTGGGCCCTGACGCCACCCCTCATCGCCATCTCCTTGGCACTCATTACCAGAGAGGTCTACGGTTCCCTGTTCTTCGGTATGCTGACCGGTGCCCTGCTCAACGCAGACTTCAACCCCGTGGGCGGCCTCAACCGCCTATTCCCCGATGGCGTAATGGCCATGCTGGCCGATAAGTGGAACGTAGGCATTCTCGTCTTTTTGGTCATCCTGGGCACGATGGTCCAGCTGATGAACCGTACCGGCGGCTCGGCAGCCTTCGGTACGTGGGCCGCCAACCGCATCAAGAGTCGCGAGGGTGCCCAGCTGTCCACCATGCTGTTGGGGTGTATTATCTTCATCGACGACTACTTCAACTGCCTCACCGTGGGTTCCGTCATGCGTCCCGTTACCGACAAGCACCACATCAGTCGCGCCAAGCTGGCCTACCTCATCGACTCCACGGCAGCCCCCATCTGCATCATCGCCCCCATCTCGTCGTGGGCGGCAGCAGTATCGGGATTCGTCAAAAACGAGAATGGCATGAGCATCTTCGTGCAGTCCATTCCCTATAACTTCTATGCCCTGCTGACCCTGCTGATGATGAT
>OCTW011519926.1_pt1 | contig 24309 bp, 23 predicted proteins | sample 1539671 | NCBI WGS metagenome assembly OCTW01 (sample SAMN02144230, study PRJEB22623) | gut metagenome | biome: sheep rumen | host: Ovis aries | place: New Zealand | reverse complement strand
CTTTCCACCGTATTGTCCAGCTTTTCCTTGAGAAGGCCCTGGTCCACATCGTGCTGATACTGGCCGATGCCCAGGGACTTGGGGTCGATCTTCACCAGTTCTGCCAGCGGATCCATGAGCCGACGGCCGATGGAGACCGCCCCGCGGACAGTGACGTCGTATTCCGGGAACTCCTCGCGTCCCACCTCGGAGGCCGAATAGACCGAGGCGCCGTCTTCGCTCACGGAAAAAATGCGGACGCTCTCCGGAAGGCCCGTCCGGCGGACAAAGTCTTCCGTCTCGCGGCCGGCGGTTCCGTTTCCGATGGCAATCACCTCGATGTCGTATTTTTCCACCAACTCTGCCAAGGTGGTGATGGCCTGTATCTTTTTGGCCACCGGCGGATGCGGGAAGATGACGTCATGATGCAGCAGGTTCCCCTGGGCATCCAGGCACACGACCTTGCAGCCGGTACGGAAGCCCGGGTCGATGGCCATCACCCGTTTCTGCCCCACGGGGGCCGCGAGCAGCAACTGGCGGAGGTTCTCCCCGAACACCTGGATGGACTCCACGTCGGCCTTTTCCTTGGCTTCACGAAGGACTTCTCCGGTGATGGAAGGGTCCAGAAGGCGCTTCCAGGCATCGTCCACCGCCTCCCTCACCTGGAGGCCGCTTTCCCGCTGGGGATAGCCGTGGTCCTGGCAGTAATCGTAATACATTTTGTTCCCGCACTTCTGCCCGTCGGCGTCCACGCTGATGCGGAGAAAGCCCTCATCCTGGGCGCGCAGCATGGCCAGGAGGTTGTGGGACGGGATTTTCGGAAGCGGTATGGCAAAGTTAAAATAACTGCGGTATTTGGCGGCCTCGGGAGAGGACTCCCCTGCCTTGGTCACCTTGGAAATCACGCGGCGGGTACGGTAGATGCCACGGAGGTTCTCCCGGATGGAGGCCGTTTCGCTCACCCTTTCGGCCAGGATGTCGCGCGCGCCCTGCAGGGCTTCCTCCACGTCTTTCACCTCCCCTTTCACAAAAGGGCGGGCATCGCCCTGAGGATCCCGCGACTTGCCGGCCCACAGCAGGTCCGCCAACGGTTCCAGCCCCCTGGACACCGCCACGGTGGCACGGGTTTTCCGCTTGGGCCTGTAAGGCAGATACAAATCTTCCAGCTCGCTGGATACGAGGCAGTTCTCTATCTTTCCGCGAAGCTCGTCCGTGAGTTTTCCCTGCTCCTCAATGGTGCCCAGAACGGAGGTTTTGCGTTTTTCCATCTCCGTGTAAACATCGGCCCAGTGCCGGACCTCCGCGACTTCGATATCCGTGAGGCCGCCGGTCCGTTCCTTGCGGTATCGGCTGATGAACGGGATGGTGCATCCGTCGTCGAAAAGCTCCACACAATTTTCCACCTGCCAGGGCTGAATGCCAAGGCGCTGGGCGATGTTCCGGATATAGATTTCTTTCATAGTTTTCAAAGTTAGGAATAAACCGGAAGTTATGCAATAGGTCGGTCAATCCCGGGAGAAATCCTTCAGTTCTTCCCGGTAGGCATTGAAAATCTTTGACTTGGACAGAAAGCCCAGGTAGGTGCGGTTGGCATCCACGACGGGAAGGTTCCAGGCTCCCGTCTTTTCGAATTTCCGCATGACGGAATCCATGGGTTCGTCCTCCCGGACGTACTCCGGGGCCGTGCGCATGTAATTGTACACATGTCGGCTGTCGTAGAGGTCCGTGTGAAACATGTCCTTGCGGATATCGGCCAGGGAAACATAGCCCTGGAAGCGGCCGCGGGAATCCAGCACCGGGAAGATGTTGCGTTCGGACATGGAAACGGCCTCCACCAGTTCGCGCAGGGTGGCGTCGATGGGCACAGTCCGGAAGTCCTTCTCCAGCAAGGCACCGGTTTTCATGAGGGTGAGGACGGCCTGGTCGGAATCGTGCGTGAGGAGCTCTCCGCTGGCGGCGATGCGTTTGGTATAGATGGAATACTTTTCAAAGATCCGCGTCACTCCGAAGGCGATGGCCGATGTGAGGATGAGCGGAACCAGCAGTTGGTAGCCGCCCGAAATCTCGGCAATCAGGAAGATGGCGGTGAGGGGGGCCTGCATGACGCCGGACATGAGCCCGCCCATGCCCACCAGCACGAAGTTGGAAACCGGGACGGAGCCGGGCATCAGCAGATTCACGGAAGAAGCCAGCACGAAGCCGGCGATGGCGCCGATGAAAAGGGTGGGGCCGAAGGTTCCGCCCACTCCGCCGCCGGCATTGGTGAAAGTCATGGAAAAAACCTTCAGGAGCATCACCATGAAAAAGAACAGGATCGTTTGCCCGCTGAAGTTTGTCTCTGCCCCGTTCAGAAGAGGGGACAGAAAATTGTAGCCCTCTCCGTAAAGCGGCGGAAACAGGAAGATGAGGATTCCCAGCGCCAGGGCCGATATGACCCACCGGAGATACGGGTTCTTCACTTTCCCCATCCGGTCTTCCATCTCCAGCGTAGTGCGGACGAAATACAGGGAAGTGAGACCGCAGAACACGCCCAGAATGACGTAGAACGGCACATTTCCCAGGCTGAAGGGGACCACCGTCGCCGCAAAGGGCGAGGAGGTTCCAAGCAGGAGATAACTCACAAGGGTGGCCGATATGGAACTGAGCAGCAGGGGCAGGATACCCGACATGGACAGGTTGAAAAGGAGAATCTCAAGGGTGAACAGCACCCCTGCGAGCGGTGCATTGAAAATGCCCGCCACGGCTCCGGCCGCACCGCAGCCCAGCATCAGGGTCATTCCCCGGTAGGACATGCCGGAATAGCGTGCCAGGTTGGAGCCGATGGCCGCGCCGGTATAGACGATGGGCGCCTCTGCGCCCACCGAACCGCCGAAGCCGATGGTGAGGGCGCTGGTCAGGAGCGAGGACCAGCAGTTGTGCGCCTTGATTTTGGATTCGTTCTTGGAAACAGCCTGCAGCACCTTGGTGACGCCGTGCCCGATATTGTCCCGCACGATGTAGCGGACAATCAGCATGCTCAGGAGCATTCCCACGCCGGGGAACACCAAATACAGCCAGCGGCTGCCGGGCATAAGAGCCTCCAGACCGTGCTGGATGGCGTGGATGATGGTTTTCAGGGCAACGGCCGCCAGGCCGCAGAGGATACCCGTGACAACGGAGAGCACCAGCAGGGCCGTGGTCTCAGGCATCTTACGCAAAAGGGTCCTTGCGGGACCCCATATCCATTTGATTCCTCCACGGCCGGCCATGGGACTATTCGTCGTCCGCTCCAGTGGAATACTGGGCGATGTTGTCGTCCGGAAGGGTTTCGCCGGCCGCGTCGGAGGCATCGGCGCTGCCGCCGGCCACGGCCTCGTTCCCGGCGTCTTCTTCGCCTTCGAGCCAGCGGGCGACATCTTCCAGGTCGTCGGTCTTTACATTGATTTTTACCAGGTAGATAGCGTCAGATGTCTCCACCGTCACCGCGTAGAAAGACGTGCCGTCCGGCTTGGGATATTTGACCAGGTCGTTCAGGTAGTCGCTGAAGCCTTTGGGGTACTTGTCTGCGAACGCGGCGGCGAGGTCGGGGTGTCCGGCCATTTTCTCAAAACTCACTACGTGCCTTTTCTTGCTGTCTGCCATATAGTTCTATTTGTGCTTGGGTTTTCGAGTTGCAATATTAGGACTTTGTTTTGAACTCTGCAAGTGCTTTTCTCCTTTTTTCGAAGAATTTTTGAAGAAAAATGATTTTTGACGCTGTTTTTTCTCCGGATCCCGCTCTGTAAATACGGGTTTCATGTCATGGGGATCCAGTCCGCTGTAGAACATGACGGAAGAAGTGGTCATGGGGGTGGGCGTGAAATCCTGCACCTGGTCCATCCAGATGCCCTTCAGCGCCGGGTGGGAAGCCAGGTGCTCCATATCCTTCATGGTGCATCCGGGATGCGAGGAAATAAAATAGGGAACCAGTCCCACGTGCGTTCCGGCTTCGCGGTTTACCCGGTCGAATTCTTTTCTCAGGCGCTCGAAAAGGCGGAAACTGGGCTTGCCCATCTTTTGGAGGACATGGTCCTCGGTATGCTCGGGGGCCACTTTCAGCCGGCCGGAAGTATGGTCCAGCACCAGGGTGCGGAGGTAGGGCTTGGAACTGTCGTCCACAAATCCCTCCTCGGTGAGGAAAAGGTCGTAGCGGATGCCGCTGCCGATGTAGCTGTGGCGGATACCCTTGGTGGAATCGATTTTCCGGTACAGCTCCATCAGGCGCGTATGGTCGCACTCCAGGTTGGGGCAGCGCTTGGGGAACAGGCAGCTGCGGCGCCGGCATTTTTCGCACAGGTCCGGATTCTTGCCGTGCATGCCGTACATGTTGGCCGTGGGGGCGCCTACGTCGGAGATGTTGCCGGCAAAGTCCGGAAGCCTGTTCAGCTCCTTCACCTCCTTCAGGATGGATTTTTCGCTCCGGGACGATATGAATTTGCCCTGGTGGGCCGCAATGGTGCAGAAGTTACAGCCGCCGAAACATCCGCGGTGCGTGTTCACGCTGAACTTGATCATGTCGTAGGCCGGGATGCGCTTGCCCTTGTACCGGGGATGCGGCAGTTTGGTGAACGGAAGGTCCCAGAAACTGTCCATTTCCTCGGTGGTGGCCGGCGGAAACGTCGGATTGATTTGTACATACCCTTCTCCCACAGGCTCCAGAATGGTGTCCGGATGCATCATGTTGGCATGCGTCTCGATCCAGTGAAAATTCTCCGCAAACGCCCTTTTGTCCTTGCAGCACTCTTCGAAAGAGTGCAGGAGCAAAGTTTCGGAAGAGGGCTCTTCGGGAACCTTTCCGTCCACGTAAAAAGCGATTTGGGGGATTTGCCGCATGCGGCGGCGGGACCAGCCTTTCTCGATGCCCCTGGTCAGTTCCAGCATGGGCCTTTCACCCATGCCGTAGCAGAGATAATCGGCCCCGGAAGTGTACAGGACGGAGGGCATGAGGCAGTCTTTCCAATAGTCGTAATGGGTAAGACGTCTCAGGGACGCCTCGATGCCGCCGATGATCACCGGTACGTCCGGAAACAGTTCCTTGAGAATCTTGGTATAGACCGTAACGGCGTAGTCCGGACGGGCGCCGGCCTTTCCGTCCGGGGTGTAGGCGTCGTCGTGGCGGAGGCGTTTGGAGGCCGTATAGTGGTTCACCATGGAGTCCATGGCGCCGGCATTGAGGCCGAAGTACAGCCGGGGTTTCCCCAGTTTGCGGAAATCGCGGAGGTCGTCCCTCCAATTGGGCTGCGGAACCACGGCCACGCGGTAGCCCCATTTCTGGAGCCACCGGGCAATTACCGCCGTTCCGAAGGACGGATGATCTATGAACGCGTCGCCGCTGAACAGGATGATGTCGATGTAGTCCCAGCCCAGCGCCTGCACCTCTTTCACGGAGGTGGGGAACATGTAAGCCTCGGCCATTTTCATTCCACGTACAGCAGCAAGCCTTTCAGATACTCCCCTTCGGGGTGGTAGATGTTGACGGAATGGTCGGCCGGCTGGTTGAGCCGGTCCAGGATGCGCACGCTGCGCCCGGTCTGGGCCGCGGCGGAAAAAACGGCCAGGGCGAACGCCTCCTTGTCCACCACCTGCGAGCAGCTGAAAGTGAAGACGAAACCGCCGGAAGCCACCTTGGAGATGGCGGCGGCATTGAGGCGCTGATAAGCCCGGAGGGCGTTTTTGAGGGCTCCGCGATGCTTGGCGAATGCCGGAGGATCCACGATGACAAGGTCATAAGCCCCTTCCGGGACGTTCTTCATGAAATCAATGGCATCACAACAGTGGGACGTGTGCCGTTCCGGAGCAAAGCCGTTCAGGGCCACGTTGCGGTCCACCATGTCCATGGCTCTCTGGGAACTGTCCACGGAATCCACGTGGGCGGCCCCGCCGGCAAGGGCATAGATGGAAAACCCGCCGGTGTAGCAGAAGAGATTCAGCACGCGCCGTCCCTGTGAAAGACGGCCCACGGCGGCCCGGTTCTCCCGCTGGTCCAGGAAAAAGCCGGTCTTCTGGCCTTCCTGCCAGTTTACCAGAAACCTTCGGCCATTTTCCAGAACGCTCTCCTCGCTGGCCGCATAGCCGTCGGCTTTCCAGAGATAACCGTCCACGAGTTCCAGTCCGGCCTTGAAGGGAGCGGTGCCTGAACTCTTGTCATAGACGGCCTTGAGCCGGTCGCCGTAAACGGCCTTCAGGGCCTCGCAAATGGCGCTTTTTGCGCGGAACATTCCCACGGAATGGGCCTGCATCACGCAGACGCCGTTGTAATAATCCACAATCAGGCCGGGCAGGCCGTCCCCTTCCCCATGCACCAGGCGGTAGCAGTTGGTGGTTTCCGAGGAGGCCAGCCCGAAGGCTTCGCGAAGATTGCAGGCCCGCCGGAGCATGCGTTCCCAAAAAACGGCCCGGGTGGGATCCTCGTCGAAACTGAGGATGCGGACGGCGATGGACCCTATCTGGTAGTGCCCGCAGGCGAGCAGCTGTCCGTCCGCGGAACAGACGCTCACGAGGTCTCCCTCGGCCGGATGACCCGCAATCCGGGCGATGGCCCCGGAAAAAACCCAGGGATGATAGCGCAGGAGCGATTCTTCCCTGCGGGGCTTCAGGATTACCTTATCCATTGTCTTGAAATCTTTCGGGATGAAGTTCTTCGGGAGTGAGGGGATGTTTCCGGGAATGAAGGAGTTTCAGATACATCTCCCGGCACACCCAGGCGTCCGTGGCGGCATAGCGCTGCTGGGATTCGGACAGGTGCTCCGCCTCCCAGTTGCTCAACTGCTGGGCCTTGGAAATCTTTACGCCCAGGATGATGGCCGTCATCTTCTTGACGCTCTTGTCGCGGATGCCGTACTCCCAGACGATATTCTGCAGGTCCACGAAATTCTTGGGCACGAACTTGCAGAGTTTCTGGAGCCCCCGGACATCGTCCAGGGTGGCGGCGCCCACTTTGGTGATGGCGGGATTGGCCAGGATGGAAGCCAGCGGCCGCGGAAGGCCCAGGGTCTTGAGGCGGAAAAGGAAAGCCTTTCCGCTGCCCGACAGCTGCAGAAGGGCGGTTCCGGCGGGATGCTGGTCCGGCGAGAAGGTAGGACGGGTTTCCGTGTCGAACCCCAGCACTTTCTGCCGTTTCAGATAGCGGAGAGCCCGGCAGTAGGCATCCCCTTCGGTGTCCACGACCACGATTTCCCCGGGAAAGGAAGCCAGCTCAAGGGCCCCTATTTCTTCGGAACTAACGGAAATCTTGAACATAGGCAGTCTCTACATAAGAGGCATCCACATTCTCCAGGACAAGCAGTCCCTGGGGCGATTCCTCCGTCTCGTAATAACGGATGCCGGGGCGCGCGATACGGTGGGTGAAAAGGTTCCCTTCCCGAAGAAGGTCGTACGTCGCCTTCACCAGTGCCGATTTGGGCTCTACGAAATGAAAGCTCCTGGGCAGCATCCTGTCAAAGAAGGCATCTTCTTCCGTACCGCCCTGACGGATGATATCCAGTTCCGAGCCAAGGTAGGAAGGGTTGGCCCAATAGGTATCCAGCAGGAGAACATCCATCCTGCGGCCTTCGGAACGGTACTGGCGCAGCAGGGAACGGAATTCCGTACGGATGTCCAGGGCCGGTTCCGGAGCGAGGACGGAGAGGGTGGCGTCTTTCCAGCCCTGGCGCCGGAAAACGGCCTGCCAGGCACCGGAAGCCTTTATTTTAGGCGTGGTCCAAACCACCAGATGGCGGTCTCCCTGCGCATAAGCGCTTTCCAGCATCACCTGGACCGGGGAGAGCAGGTGGCTCTTGCCGCCCGTTAGCTGCTGGAGGGTATCCACATCGAACAGGCCATATTCGGCCTGCAGCGAGGAGGTGAAGATGAGCAGCTTGGCCGGTACTTTCACGCAGGTGCTGTCCCAGGCGAAGAGAGCGCCCCGGACGGCAGCCTCCCGGAGGCTGTCCACCCGCTCTGCAACGTCCGCGCCCTCGGCCAGGAAGTGCTCATAGGGCTCGTTGTAATCGTCCAGAATGACCTCGAAGGTTTCTCCCGCGAAATCCGGAAGGGAATCGCGCTTTTCGCGGCCGTCGATATTGTCGCGGCGGTCCGAAACCTGGAAATAGCGGGCCAGGGTGATGGCGGCTCCGGGTTCACCGATGATGGCGACGGAACCGCCGGGGCCGATATGGCCGGCACGGGCGGCGATGCGGCCGGTCCCGGCGGTGTCGGCCGACACGGAAAGGACCAGCGGGATGGTGGGACGGGGCGGGACGGCCTTGCGCTGGCACGCGGACAGAACGGCCAGCACGGCAAGGGCCTTTATGAGAATTCTATTCATCTTCGTATTAAAATGCAAAAATACACAATTCCGGCTATTTTTCCAACGAAAGCACCTCGCGAATCTTGGGAACCAGCAGAGATTCAATGTATTCCGCTTCCATGAAATGGGTTCCCTCGTATTCGGTGTAGGATTTGCCGAAATACCGCTCCCACAGGTCCACCCGCACCACGCCGGACTTCTTGTAATGGTCCTGGGTGCCGAAGAAAGCATAGTAGAAGCCATCCGCTTCAATGGCGGCCAGGGCGGCCTCTCCGTGCGCCTTGTATTTGCGCAATACCTTGTAGGTGAATCTGAGGGGCTGACGGTCGCCCTCCTTGACGGGAAACTTGTGGTGGAAATACCATCGGCCCAAGGCGGAAAGGGCCGGAATGCGGGCCCGGTACAGGAAGTCAGGAGCACCCAGCGAAGGGGATACGAAAAGATGCGGAACACCCTGGATGCGAAGGGCCTGGATGGCGCCCAGGGATTCCCCGATCACCAGGTCGGGACGGCATACCCGGACCCAGAATGAAATCTGGTCGCGGCCGAGTTCGGGGTCAAAATCATAGGTGCGGATGATAACCTGCACCTCGGACGGGTCGAAAAGCGTTTTCAGATGGTTGGGAATGCGACTGTCTCCCCCGCCTCCCATGCCGTGAATATATAGGATTGTTTTCATTTGTTGCAAATTTACAATATTCTGTATAAATTTGTAAAAAACATAAAGCATCTGACATGAAAAAAATTCTTATTTCGGCTGTCATCCTTGCCCTCGCCCTGGTGAGCGCACAGGCTCAGACACGTCCCGCAGCACCCGTCAAACCTTCTGACTATCAGTTCACCATCGTAAAGGAGAACCCCATCACTTCCATCAAGAACCAGAACCGCAGCGGCACCTGCTGGTGCTTCAGCGCCCTGTCGTTCCTGGAGTCGGAAGTCATCAAGGGCAAGGGCCTCAAAGACCCGGCCCTGTATCCGGACTTCTCCGAAATGTATGTCGTCCGCCGCGCCTATGCCGACCGCGCCCGCAAGTTTGTCCGTCTGGACGGCAGGCTGGGCTTCTCGGCCGGTTCGGACTTCGGTGACGTATTCGAAGTGGCCCGCCACTACGGCCTCATCGACCAGAAGGCCTATTCCGGCCTGCAATACGGCTACGACCTTCCCGTGCAGGGAGAGCTGGACGCCGTGCTCCGCGGATATGTGGATGCCGTGGTGAAGAACCCCAACAGAAAACTTACCAACGTATGGCCCAAGGGCCTGGAAGGCATCCTGGATGCCTATATGGGTGAAGTCCCCGAAACCTTTGCGGTGAACGGTACCACCTATACCCCGCTGTCCTATGTGGAGTCCCTCGGCCTCAATATGGACGACTATATCGGCTTCACCTCCTTCACGCACCATCCGTTCTACTCCTCCTTCGCCATCGAGGTGACGGACAACTGGCGCTGGACCCCTTCCTGGAACGTTCCGCTGGATGAGTTCATGGCCATCATCGACAACGCCGTGAACAACGGCTACACCGTGGCCTGGGGCGGCGACGTCTCCGAGGCCGGCTTCACCCGCAACGGTCTTGCCATCCTGGCGGACACCGAAGTGAAGGCCACCACCGGCTCCGATCAGGAGCGCTGGGTGGGCAAGGCCGAAGAAAAGCCCGTCGAAAAGGCTGCCGTAAAGGAAATCGAGGTGAACCAGGAGAACCGCCAGCAGTGGTTCGACGAGAAGACCTCCACCGACGACCATGGCATGCACCTTTACGGCATCGCCAAGGACCAGAACGGCGTCAAGTATTACCTTATCAAGAACTCCTGGGGAGAATCCGGTGAGTACAAGGGGATCTGGTACATGTCCGAGCAGTTCGTAAAGGGAAAGACCCTGAACTTCGTCGTGAACAAGAAGGCCGTTCCCAAGGAGATTCTCAAGAAACTGGGACTCAAGTAGTAATGAGCCTCATAAAACACATTCCCAACACCATCACTTCTATGAATGCCCTCGCGGGCACCATAGGAGTGGTGTTTGCTTTGCAAGGCCGTCCGGACTATGCCTTCATCTGCATGCTGGCCGCTTCCGTGTGCGATTTCTGCGACGGCCTGGCCGCCCGCCTGCTGAGGGCCTGGTCCCCCATGGGCAAAGAACTGGATTCCCTGGCCGACATGGTGAGTTTCGGCGTACTGCCTTCGGTGACGCTCATCGGCACCATGCAGATCAAGGGCGTGAACAGCTGGACAGAAGTGATTCCTGTCTTTCTGGCTGTGATGAGCGCGCTCAGGCTGGCCAAATTCAATGTGGACGAGCGTCAGGACACGGACTTCATCGGAGTGGCAACGCCTACCGCCGCCATCATCTGCGGCTCGCTGTGCTACTTCTCCCTGCACAACCCGGCGTTGGATTCGCTGGTGGGCGCTCCCTGGTTTCTGCCGGCGGTGGCCGTGGTGCTGGGGCTCCTCCTCGTGAGCGAGATTCCCATGTTCGGAATGAAGGTGGCCAAAGGGCATAAGCTCCTGGACGCCAAACGTATCGTCTTCCTCTGCGCCATCATCGGCGCCATTGCGTGCGTGCTCGTGTTCCGCCTCAACTGGAGCCTGGCCGTACTGATTGTCTTTGTTTTTTACATCCTGGAAAACCTGCTTCTCAGTGTCTTCCCGTCCCGTTCATAAACGCAGGAAAAAAAGCAGCAAGAAGGTCCTCAGCCCCTGGTGGGTGGCGGGGGCCTTCTGCCTTGTGCTTGCCGCCGTACTGCTGCCCCATTTCATGGCCGAGCGCAATCCCGAGACGGGAGCGCACGTTCCCGGAGGGTACCGCCATTTTGTCGTGGACATCTCCCACCACAATCCCAGAGAAGTGAAATGGGACTCCTTGAAGGTGGTACTGGACGCGCAGGGGCGCACCAGCCGGGACATCGCTGGCGCCAAGGCCATCCTCCCCCTCTCGCACGTCGTGATGAAAGCGACGGAAGGCGTCTCCCACCGGGACCGTCATTTCGAAGCGTGGTGGGCCGATGCCGGCCGTGCCGGATTTTCCCGCGGTGCATACCACTTTTTCCGTTCCTCCAAGGACCCGGCGGACCAGGCCCGCAATTATATCGGCCGGGTCACCCTCACCCACCGCGACCTTCCGCCCATCCTGGACATCGAGACGGTGCACAGCGGCTGCACGCGGGATGAGCTCAACCGAAAAGCCCTCCAATGGCTGCAGGCGGTAGAAAAACACTACGGGCGCAGGCCCATCGTCTATACCGGCGATTCTTTTGCCCAAGACTGGCTCACGGCCGATATCACAAGCCATTATCCCCTTTGGATTGCCCGCTACAACGAATCTCCGCCCTGTACGGCGGACTGGAAATGGTGGCAGTTTACCGACCGGGCCGTCGTGTACGGCGTGTCCGCTTATGTCGATTTATCCGTTATTAAATAGTTACTATGAAACGTATCCTGTCTTTCCTCCTCATTCTGGCTGCCCTGCATCTCCAGGCGCAGAAGAAACCGCTGGACCACAGTGTCTATGACGCATGGCAGGGCTTGGGCGCAACGTCCATCACGCCTGAAGGCCATGTCGTGGCTTATGAAGTGAATCCTCAGGAAGGCGACGGCGTCCTCACTCTCCGCATCTACGGAAAGAAGAGCGAGCGCACCATCGAGATTCCCCGCGGCTACCGCGTCACCCTGCTGGATGACGAATCCCATGCCGTGTGCCTCATCAAAGCACCCTTCCAGGACACCCGGAAGGCCAAAATCGCCAAGAAAAAAGAAGACCAGCTTCCCAAGGACTCCCTGGCTGTCATCGACCTGAAGACGGGGAAATTGACAAAATTCCCCGATGTGAAGAGTTACAAAATCGGCAAGCACGGCGTCAAGGCCTTCGCTTTCTCGACGGCCGACACGACCTTCATTCCCAAGAAGGAAAGGACGAAGAAGGACATCGGCTCTCCCCTGGCCGTATATCATTTTGCCGACGGCAGCCTGGATACGCTCCGGCACATCAGCGAGTATGCCTTCTCCAAGGACGGGAATCGGCTGGCCATCGTCCGAAAGGACGGCAAGTTCCTCACCCGGGCTGGCCTGTATGATGTTCCGAGCCGGGAAACCCGCTTCCTCTCCGACACCGCAGCCTGGCACGCCGTCCCCCGCTTCAATGAAAGCGGTTCGGCCTGCCTTTTCCTGAGCGCAGCGGACACGCTGGACAGCGGAAGCAAGCACGCGTCGCTGTACGAATACACCCTCTCCGGCGGCAAGCTTGAGAAACTGGCCGGGCCCGGCAGCGAGGGGATTCCCGAAGGCTGGGGCATCACCGAGAACAGTTCCTACAACTACAGCCATAACGGACAGCGCACTTTCGTGGGCCTGCAGGAGATGGTTCCGCCCAAGGATACCTCCCTGGTTCCCTTCGAACTGCCCGGCCTGGATATCTGGAACTGGAACGCCGCCGAGCTGCCGCCTTACGCAAAAGTAAACCTGAAGCGGGATGCTTCCAGAACCTATCCGGCCCAGGTGCTCTCTCCCGGAAAGGTGAAACTCCTTACGGACAACAATCTTACGCGCTTCTACCAGGGAGACCGCGGGGATGCTTCCTATAACCTCTCCGTGCGTATCCTGGACCCGGTCCAAAGCCAATGGAACTACCAGAACCCCGTCTCCGTGAGCGTGGAAGGTCCTTCCGGCAGCAGGGAGATTGCCCGCGGCGCCCTCTCCGGCATCCAGCTCTCTCCCCTGGCCAAGTATGTCATCTGGTGGGATTATGCCGTCTCCGGCTGGTTTCTCCACGACATTGCAGAAAACCGGACCCGTCCCCTCGGGGCCGATGCCGGCGTCTGCTTCTGGAATCAGGAGGACGACCATCCCACCCGTCCGGATTCCTACGGCATGGGCGGCTGGGTGGAAGGTGACAGCGCCGTGCTGCTGTACGACCGCTACGACATCTGGAAAGTGCCCACCGACGGCGGAACGCCCGCGCGCATCACCGAAGGCCGTCCTTCCCGCCTCACGTACCGCGTTCTCAACCTCAAGGACCGGGAGGAGGATCGCCATATCGGCACCGCCGAAACGCTTCTGCTGAGCCTGTTCGACAACGTGAGCAAGGAAAAAGGCCTTTGCAGCGTGCAGATGGACAAACCCGCCAAGACCTTCCGGACGCTGGTTCGGGGCGGTTATACCTGGTCCGGGCTGAAAAAAGCCAAGAACGCTCCCGTCTATACCTACCTCAAAGGGAACTTCAACGACCCGATGGACCTCTACCTGAGCGGCGCCATCGGCAAGGAGGAAAAGCGCCTTACCGCCATCAACCCGCAGAAGGCCGATTACAACTGGGGCACCGTGGAGCTCTACCAATGGACAGCTTATGACGGCACGGCCCTGGACGGACTCCTGTATAAGCCGGAAGGCTTCAGTCCCGACAAGAAATATCCGATGATGATTTACTTCTACGAGAAGAACAGCGACAACCTGTACACGCACTACCCGGTACAGCCCAGCTGGTCCATCATCAACATTCCATTCTATGTATCAAGAGGTTATCTGGTCTTCGTGCCGGACATCGTGTACATGCGCGGACTGCCGGGTGAAAGCGCCGTGAACTGCATCGTGAGCGGTGCCGAATCCCTTGCCCGCTTCCCCTGGGTGGATGCCGACAACATGGCTATCCAGGGCCAGAGCTGGGGCGGCTACCAGGTGGCTTACCTCATCACCCGCACAGGGATGTTCAAGGCCGCCGGATCCGGCGCGCCGGTGAGCAACATGACATCGGCTTACGGCGGCATCCGCTGGGAGTCCGGCAGCAGCCGCCAGGGACAGTATGAGCAGGGGCAGAGCCGCATCGGCCGGGATCTGTGGAACGGAACCGAGCTGTATGTGGAGAATTCGCCCCTCTTCCGTCTGCCGGAGGTGACCACGCCGGTGCTTATCATGCACAACGATGCCGACGGCGCCGTCCCCTGGTACCAGGGCGTGGAGATGTTCATGGGCCTGCGCCGGCTGGGAAAACCCGCCTGGCTGCTGCAGTACAACAACGAAGCGCACAATCTCCGCGAACGCCGCAACCGGAAAGACCTCAGCATCCGGCTGCAGCAGTTCTTCGACCACTACCTGAAGGGGGCTCCCGAACCGGCCTGGATGCGCGACGGCGTTCCTTCGGCCAAGAAGGACTATTACTTCGGTTATGAGCAGGCGCGTTAGAGGTCTTCTTCCGTGAGCCCGAAATGGGCAGCTACATCATCCGGGATGTCGTCGAAGTCGATGGCATCCCAGATTTGTTCTATCTCCCGGCGGTCTTTCTTGGTGGGACGGCCGGCACCGCGGTCGCGGGAAAGGAAGAAGGTTTCCACAGGGGCCCGGAGTTTCTCCAGCTCGGCCTGAGGAGTCAGATTCTCCGCGAAATTGGGGACCAGTTTGGCGCCTACGCGATGCTCGGTGGGCTGAATCACCCTGTACACGAAGGTGATGGCTCCCTTTCGCACGTTCAGGATATCGCCAGACTGCACCAGCTTGGAAGGCTTGGCGTTCACGTTCCCGATTTTCACCTTGCCGCCCTTGCAGGCATCGGCCGCATCCGTGCGGGTCTTGAAAGCGCGGATGGCCCACAGGTATTTGTCAATCCGGACGTCTGCCATTATTCTTCGGGGGTTGAAACGAGATCATTGTTTTCGCGGGGGTCCATTCTCACTTCCATGAGGAGGGTGCCGCGCTCTTCGGGGATGAGGAAGAAATCGCTCGTCTCGGCGGGAACCAGAATGAGTTCTCCCCTGTTGAGCCGATAGTTTTCGCCATCGGCCTGCAGGACGGCGGCGCCCTTCAGACAGATGTACAGGAGGAAGGTGTCGTCCTGGTCCCGGTGGCTTTTCAGGGCCTCCGTGAGGGAAATCTGATGAACGGTGAACTGGTCGGTCTCCACTTCCCCCTTGTGGGCGGAAACCTTCCCGGAAAGGTCGATGAGGTCGAAGGCTTCCTCCAGGTGGAGTTCCCGTCCGGTGGAGCCCCAGTCGTGCAGACGGAACCAGAGTTCCGAAGCTTCCGCCACCTCCAGGAGGGTGACATCCTTGGCGGCATGCACCTGCCCCGGCAGGATGAGGTAGGTCTCTCCCGGGACGGGACGGACGCTGTACAGAAGACGCTCCACCCGGCCTTCAAGGCAGGCCGTGTAGAACTCTTCGGCCGATACGGGACGCCTGAAGCCCAGGTACAGGCGGGCGTCAGGGCCGGCGTCCTCCACGTACCAGAGGGCGGTCTTTCCGAAGGCGTCGTAGCGCTGCTCGGCTGTCTCGTCGTCGGGGTTGACGTGAAGGGAACTGCGTCCTTTCACCGTCAGGCGCTTCACCAGCACGGGGAACTGCGTTCCGTACCACTCGAAGGCCGTCTCCCCCACCACGCGCTCGAGATAGGTCTGCATGATGTCGCTGAGGGTGTTTCCCTTGAGCCAGCCTTCGCAGGCCATCGAATCCACGAAGCCAAGATCGGCCAGTTTGTATTCCACGGTTCCCCAGGGCATCTGCTGCACGTCCGGAAGGAACTTCATGGGAGTAAGTTTCTTGTTCTGATCGTTCATGTTGCCAATAGATCGTTTGCGTCACTGTAAATTCCAACCCTCCAGGAATACCTCGCAGGACCGGGCCGATGCACCCGGCACCAGACAGACCGTCTTGCTCTGGTGCGGCAGCAGGGTTATGAAATTGTCTGAATACAGGGTGCCGTGAATGGGATTCCCGTCCTGGTCCCGCAACTGGAGCCTGTTGAAGAAGGCGATGCGGGAGGAGGTATTTTTCAACGTCACCTCCAGCCGGCCGTCGGGAAGGTTTTTCCGGCGCATCTTCACCCGCGCCTTGGGCATGTCCTGCAGGGGTTCGAAACCGGCGGTACAAGGGCCGCTAACGGTACCGGGACCTTCATACTCATCCCGGGAGCGCCAGTACAGGTTCTCGGACAGGACGTTTCCGGCTGCATCTTTCAGGCTCAGGGCAATGAAATGGACCGCTGAGGCCGATGCCGGGATTTCCAGGGACAGAATATCACAAAGGGTTCCGTCGGCCGGAACGTCCACCGTCTTTTGCCAGGTTTCCACCAGGCGGCTGTCCAAGTTATACAGGCGGGCCTCCACGCGCAGCGCCTTTTCGGCATGGGGCGTATCGTTCACTACGCTCACTGTATTCTTCAGGTAGTCGAACTGCACATGCAGGGGCTCCAGGGAATGCATTGTATGATAGAGGGAAGCCGTGGGCTCCAGATACCAGTCCCACATGCGGGCACACAACTGTACGTTGGGGCTGTTGTGATACCAGAACAGCAAGCCGGAACAGAAGCGGTCTCCGCTGTCCAGGCGGTTGTAATTCCACACTTCCCAGATGCTCTTGGCATTCATGGCACCGACCAGCTGCCCTTTCCGGGCATAGTCTTCCAGGGAGGAAGCCTGTCCGTAAGCATTGATCATATCATGATACAGGGTGGTCATCTGATGGAAGCCGTTTCCGTCCAGATAGTCCCAGGTGCTCTTGCGGATGGGCCAGAGGTCCCGGGCCGGCATCATTTTCCGCAGGGTCTCGATGACAGGCAGCGTAGGGGCACCATATTCGGGATTGAATCCGTCCACCCGGCTTCCGCGCTCGGAGGCTGTATTGGTATAGTGCTGCATGGGATTCACCTGCTTGTAAGGGCTTCCATCGTGGATGCCGTCGCATTCGGACTGCATCTGATAGGGGCGCGTGCCGTCCAAAGTGGAGAGAAGGTCCTGGATGCCGGACATTTCCGAGCTTTCATTGGAAGAGACATAGAAAGCCACGGAAGGGTGATTGCGGATGCGCTTTACCGTGGAGATGACATTGTTGAAGTAGATGCCCGCATCGTGCGGATGCCGGGTATCCCCCGTCATCCAGAACTCCTGCCACACCAGGATTCCGTAGCGGTCGCACAGTTCGTAGAAAAGGTCGCTCTCGGCAATGCCGCCTCCCCACAGCCGCAGCAGGTTGATGCCGGACTGGTCGGTATAGGCCATCTCTGTACGCATTCTCTCGTCACTTGTGCGGAGCATGGCTTCGGGAATCCAGTTGCTCCCCCGGATGAAAACGCGTTTCCCATTCACGATGAACACCTTGGAATGGTCAGGGGTGTCGGTGGTGGTTCGCACCTCCCGGATGCCGAAGTTCACTTGCAGGGAATCGGAAACCGCACCGTTCACCAGGGCTCTGAGTTTCAGTGTGTACAATGCCTGCTCTCCCTTGTTCTTGGGCCACCAGAGACGGGGGTTGGCAATGTACTGGGGATCGAAAGTCACAACCGGAGACTCTCCGCGAAGCAGGGTAACGGTCTTTTCAAACTGCAGGCCGGCCTCCGGTATCTCTCCCTGCAACAGGCATGTAACAGGGTCTGAATAGGCCGTGGCCGGATTGATCACGCTCACGCTCACCGTCTCCGTGGCGGCATCGTAATGGGGATGGGACAAGGCCGATTTCACAAAAGGATCCCGCAGGGCAACCGGGCCGGTCTTGTACAGGCTCACCGGCTTCCAGATGCCGGTATTGCGGTCCCGGATGCCGTCGTCGAAGGTGAAATCCCAGCCCACGGTCATAAGCTGGGTGGTATTCCAGCCAATCTGGCCGTCGCCGCCGTTGTGATTCTCGCCGGGGGCGCCCCACTGTTTTTGCATGGTCTTTCCGGGCACGTCCACCGGATGCACCAGCACGGCCAGGGCATTGCGCCCGGGGTGCACGAAATCCGTGATGTCTATGTGGTCATCGGCAAACATACCGGCCATCACGCTCACCAGATGTCCGTTCAGCCACCATTCGGCCCGGTAATTGATTCCCTCCGGATGCAGCCACAGGCGCTCCCCTTCCGCCAGATCCGGCCGGTCGAACTCCGTCCGGAACCAATAAGTATAGAACTCCGGCCCTACCTCCGTAATATCCGGGATCTTTTTCTCGGACAATTTGTTGGTCACGCCATAGTACGGATCCGGATAGACGCCGTTCTCCACCAGCGAGGTAAGGACCGTTCCCGGAACCACGGCCTTCATCCAGGCCGATGCATCAAACTGCGGAGAACAGAGTTCGCTTGCCGGGACAGTCACTTTGTCGACCCTTTCCATCTTCCATTCAGTAAGCGGCTGGGCATGGGCACAAACCCACAGGAGCATCAGCCCGAAGGCGACGCCCATTCTCTTAATCATGCAGTTTTTCAACATAACTTTAGCAGCATTTTCATTTATGACATTCCAACTCTCTGCATTGGCACGAAGGTACTGTTTTTTCGTCAGATAACCAACTTTCCGTCGCGACGTGGAATCCGTCGGCCGCACCCTCGGGATGGTCCCGCTCATTGAATTTTTTTGATTACCCTGGCCGGATTGCCTACAGCGACGCAGCCATCCGGAATATCTTTTACCACAACCGATCCGGCACCGACAGTCACATGATTGCCGATACGGACTCCCGGAAGAATGGTCACGCTCCCGCCAATCCAGACATTGTCGCCGATGGTGACGGGCTCAGCCCATTCCCGGCGGCTGTTTCTTTCCAGGGGGTCCGTGCTGTGGCAGGCCGTATAAATGCTCACATTGGGGCCGATGAAGCAGTTGTCTCCAATCGTTACAGGCGCTTCGTCCAACACCGTGAAATGGTAGTTGGCAAAGAAGCGCCTGCCAATGCTGAGCTGCTTTCCGTAATCGCAGTAAAAAGGCGGATTCACAATGATTTCATCGTCGCCGATATGGCCGAGGAGCCCTTTCAGGATGGAAAGCCTTTCCGCCGCGGCAGACGGAGGCAAAGCGTTATAACGACAAATCACCTCCCTCACTTCGCCAAGCTCTTGAAGCAGTTCAGGATCTACGGCCGAATACACCTGTCCGGCAAGCATCTTTTCCTTCTCTGTCATAATCCGATCATATTTGCGAGTCTTTGTATTTCGGCATATTCTTGCCGGTTCAGAAGCGTTTACAGCCTCTTATCCCGGCCTCACCTTCCTTCGGCCATTTCCCGACCGGCGTCGAATGCTTTCTGTAAATCCTCCTCCCAATGCTCCTCACGCCATTTGCGCTTGGCTGGCTCCGAGAAGGCCGCAAGCTCGAAACGGTCGTAATTCTTCACCTGATAGGTATTGTAGGCCTTGACGTGCCTGGGTTTGCCAAGGGCGCTCGAAATGCAGTTCTCCATTGATCCGTAGCCGTTGCTGTTGTTCATCATCGGCTTTCCATTCATTGTTTCCACAAGCACAACGGGCATCCGTTTGGGTGCCGTCATGCTGTAGTCATTATACGAAAGCCAGGGGAACGCAAGGCGCTCCAGGAAAGCGCGCATCCGGGCGGTCACATCGCCAAAGTAGATGGGCGACCCGAGCACCAATCCGTCAGCCTCGGCAATCTCTTCCAAAACGGGAGTCAGTGCGTCTTTGAACTTGCAGACGTTTGATGCCTTATCTTTGAGTTTGCAGACCATGCAGGACATGCAGCCCTTGTAGTCCAGGTCATAAAGCCTGATGGTCTTGACTTCCATGTCGGGGTTGACGGACTTCACTCCTTCGGCCACCTTCCGGAGCATTTGAGCGGTATTCATATTACGCCTGGGGCCGCCGTCTATCACCATGATTTTCTTCATATCTTTCCGGGGGTTATGGTTGATTGTTTTACGGACAGACGCCATGGCGGGGTGTTCCAGCAGGCTTGATACTGCCGCTGTAGTCATCCCCATAGCCGATTTCTTTATAAAGCCGCGTCTGTCCATTGAATTTTACACGATTGAACTTGACAAAAATACTCATTTTCCGTGACATACAATTCCCTTCGCACAATAGACGAGGGCGTTCGATCGTTCATTCCGGCAGTTTTTCTTTTATAAAATATGCACGGACCTTGCTCTCGGTTATCAAGACGGATTCCTGATGAAAAAAGGCGCAGAGATCCCTTGCGATGGAATCCACGATACCTTTCTCCGGGTCTAACAAACAAAGAACAAGAGTCTTTTCCTGTGTATAATCACCATTTTCGTGGAAATAACCACCATCTGAAACGATATACGAAAAGGGGACGTGGTAACTCTGACATACATGCTTCATTATGGCGACGTACATCTCGGTCTGATACTCCTGCCGCTTGGTAGCGGCATCGTTCAGACCTACGCTTATTGTTATCTCTGTCATAGTACATGAAAGTGAGCTTCTGCAAAGATAAAAAGATTTTTGGCTTTTATGGAGACGCCATCGTTTTTGGTGTCGGAACTTTCTTTGACATCGTTTACAGCCCTACTTCATTGAACGCTGTCCATGACTGTGTCAGATTTGTGGAAGGTAAAACAATGACGAACCGTTCACTTAGGAATAGGTTTGGGATCCCGGGTTCAATGGCATCCAGTATATCCCGATTATGAAAAGATGCCATTTCCTATAAACTGGTAATTGACCCGTCTGCCGCGCCTAAACGAATGCAGTATATCCCTATATGGGCATAGCTTCCATTCTCAAATGCGACTGCTGTAAGGACGGTTATCTGATTGTCCGGACAAAAGACCGCACTCCATTCCTCGGCTGTACGAACTATAAGGCCGATAAGAGCGGCTGCAACCGGAAAATCAACCTGACGTACTATGAGAATATGCTAAAGCGAGGCGACATCGAGCTATAGCTTGAAAAGGTTCTCAAGGATAAAGTGCTGCGCGTTGGTATCATAGGATATAGCAAGATACTGGCCATGAGGGCTTTCTTTCCATGCGGATGTCATTCCGATGGATGTCCCGAGTTCTGTCGGAGCCTTGTATTTGCGGCCGTCGTTACTTTGCTGTTCAACCAGGTACCCTACTGACACCAGCCATTGAGTTACCTTTGATGCACCCAAAGGCTGCATATTTTCCGGAATCACCTTGTTGATCTCCTTGACGAACATAGCAATACCCGTTCTCTCGGCAATATAGACCTTTGTCGCAATCTCCGGGGTAAGTTGAAACTCCAGTTCATACTGCTTCTGCCGGGAGGATGTTTTCTTCCCAGCATCTTCAAGCACGTGGGAGACATAGAATAGGCAGCGGGAAATGTGAACGTTGTTCACGATGTCGCTATCAGGAAGTGTGCTACCATCAAGCGGATTCATCCCGTTGGCGAGTTTGTTAATCCAGTCAATTGCGACTTTTAGTTTATTCTGGTCGATGTCGGAGGCCATATTGATACAGATTAAAGATTATCAGCAATATTCTATTCATTCTTCTGCCCGTAGTTGTCTGCCATCTCATCCTTTCCCAGGTCCAATTCTGGTTGCTGTGAGGCGATATAACGCTTCATGCTGAGCGGACTAACTACTTTCTTCCCCGTTTGTTTCTCAAAGGCTTCTTTTGCCACTTTTGCAACAGATCCGCCGCGTTCGGCAACACGAGCATGCTCAGACATAGTCTCCGGGTGCTCTTCCTTGGTGATGTTGCTGGTGGTAAGCTCGGCCAACATGTTCATCACCAACTCCTCATTAGTCATGTTGTCACGGAGGTTCTCTTGCTTGAGGCCTTTCAGTCGCTTGTAGTCTTTTGCCGTGAGTCCTGCCCAAGTATAGTAAATGATGTCGGTAAGGGTGGCATAGCCAATACCTTCTTCAACTCCATGAACTTTCCACTGGTCGGTCAAGTCTTTCCTAATCTCTATACTCTTAAGACGCTGGTTAATCCAGTTGTCAGAGTACCCCAACCTCTTATAATCCTGTAAAGATTGCTGAATGCCCAACTCCGGGTCCTGCATCTGGTGAATCCTTTCAGCTCCCACTTGTGCGAGCCAACGCTTGAAGGGCTCGGCTTTCTTGGAGGGAATAGACTGGATGATGCGGAACATTCCCTCCAGATTGGCAAAATTCTCTTTCTGAGGGCCTCCAGGGGTACGTACGACAAGGGGGTGGACAATTTGTCCCCACCCTTTGGCAAGTTCCGGTTCGCGGCGCCGCATCTTGGAAAGGTAATCTTTGGGGTCTTTAGCGTCCGCCAGTACCAAGACTACATCTTTGATAGAGAAATACCATTTCTCCTCGCTCTCAATCCAAATAGTCCGGACTCTTTGGCCCTCAAACAGCTGTAATTTCTCTATATCAGACATATCATTTCTTTTTATACAGTTACAAAAATAGCCATTTGTCCCGAACCCTGCAAGCGTGTAAGATGCCATGAAAATGATTATTTACATTTCCAGTAATTTCTTTGCCTCGTCATCTATGGTACTCTTCAGAAATCTCGCATACGACTTCTGCGTGGAGATAATACTTGTATGACCCAACAGGGCGCTGACGACTTCAAGTCGCATTCCTTTATTGAGCGCTTTGTTTTGTATTGAACTTTTCGCAACTCTGCCTTTTCCCAATTTATGTGACTCCACTCCAATGTAAGGATATCGGAGTGGCGCAGGCCTCCGGCATAATAAGAGAAATAGAACATCTGAAGTACTCCACGACGGCGAGGTAGCTTAGTACTCTCCATATAGTTAAGCATCTGAGCCGACTGTCTGTCAAAAACCTTACGGGGCCTTCCAACTCATCTCCCGGCCGATACGAATGCGGATATGAATCCAATCTGTTTTCCAGAATGGGCGCTGCGGCAATAGGTGAAACCAAACCTATCTTTATGGCATGTTGAAGGGCGTTATGAAGCGGCCTAAGGGCTTGGTTAATCGCCTCGGGACTCTTATTGTGTCGCCATTCCATCCGATACTGAATAAAAGCTTCAAATGTTTCGGGATTCAGTTTCATAAGTGTCATCGGCTTGCCTCCTGTATGGTATTTCTCAAAATCAGAAAACACGCGCAGATAACTCCGATGATTGTAGCAGGTCTGATAGGTGATTTGTTTCTTGCTGTATCTCGACTCCAGGTAATCCAACGCATAATCAATGAGTGTTATCATCAGGTTTTCAGGTTTACACTTCCCGAGTTGTTCCAAAATACCGGCCTTGAAAGCCGCCAACTCTGCATTGATTGATAGCGACTTTTCAGCATTCTCCTTTGCTATTTCCCTCTTATTGTCCCATAATTCAGGCTCGATGGAAACTCCCGTTGAAACATGCCGGCTTGCGCCTTTGAAATACACTCTGCAATGGATTTGTCGAAGACCACCCCGCGTTTGCTTACCGTGAAGGCAGAAATGTACTGTCAGTACCGTATTCTTGTGAGTTCTCATGAAAAAAAGTGTTTTGGTTATCCGATAATGATAGCAAAATCATCATAAGCAACTCTTTCTACTCTTTATCCTGACAGATGAAGAATACTGCCACAAATCGGCAGCCCGCAAAATGAGGGTACAACAGTGGGCAAAAAAGAGGGCAAAACAAAAAGAAAAAAGGCCTCTGAGTGCTCTCAAGGTCCGATTTTAACGAATGACCGCCCGAAAGAGGGTAACTCTAGGGCGGCTATAAATCTCTGATGTTTAGTATGTTACATCAATATTCTTCCTGAAAAAAGAAGTCCTCTTTTCCATTTACAGCAGCTTCACTGCTATCGCCGCACACGCCTCGGCATCGGCCAGGGCATGATGATGCCGCGTCAAATCATACCCGCAGGCAGCCGCTACGGTCTGGAGCTGATGGTTCGGAAGCCTGTGCCCAAAATGCTGCCTGGATGCTGCCAGCGTATCGTAGAACACATAATCCGGATAATCCATCCGGTACACCCGGTGCACGGCCTTCAGGCAGCCTTCGTCAAAACGGGCGTTGTGCGCCACCAGCGGCAGGCCTTCGATAAGAGGCGCAACCTTGGCCCACACCTCCGGAAACACCGGCGCATCCTCCGTATCTTCGGCCGACAGCCCATGCACCCGCTGACAGAACCACTGGTAATACTCCGGCTCAGGGTGAATGAGGCTGTAGAACGTATCCACCACCTCCCCTCCACGCACAATCACCACACCCACGCTGCACACGCTGCACGGCTGCTCGTTGGCCGTCTCGAAATCTATCGCTGCAAAATCCGTCATAGTCCGTACGTTCGATGTCATGATATAATCTCATCTTTCCTTCCTTGCTGCGCGAATTTCCTCATTGATTTCTTCAAGCGACATTTCGGGAAAGGCGCCGGCTTCGGCCATTGCGCGAATGGCACGGAATG